>OJLA01000356.1_pt1 | contig 40920 bp, 22 predicted proteins | sample 1596611 | NCBI WGS metagenome assembly OJLA01 (sample SAMEA4350168, study PRJEB24818) | metagenome | biome: human; feature: gut; material: faeces | place: Denmark | collected 2013-09
TGTGAACTCTTTCCATAAAATTGCATAGAATTTCTAAAATTTCTCCATGCACATTCGACATTTCATTCAAAATAAATTTTTGATTTTTTCAGTAATTTTATTCAATTCTAACTGAAGAAAAAATAAGGAAAATAAAGACATAAAACAAGGTAAAAAAGCTTGAAAAATAAATAGAAAAAAACTTAGAAAAAAGCACCAAAATTGGTGCTTTTTTTTTTGAAAAAAATGCCGAAAAACGTTGAAAAAAATAGCCTGTTATGATATAAATTATATAGATAAATAAAATAGGAGTTATGAGTCAAAAAACGGAGGATAAACATGTTAAAAAAGAGAAAAAATGTAAGAAAAACAATAATATTATTAATAAGTATAATTTCAGTATTAAGTCTTTATATAAATTTTAATAAAACAACAAAAGAACGTTATAAACCAATAGCCAATTCATACAATGCTAGTGAAACAATAGACATAGATAAAGGAACAATCGACCCAATATATAGACCAAAGTGGGAAAAAGTATCAAGTTCTTTTAGTGCAGCCAATAAAACACTAACAGTTGTAGTAAAAGGTTCAGCATATGAAAATAAAACAATAGATGCAAATACTCAAATAAAGTATGCAAGTGATGTAATAAGTACTTTAAGCGCATCAAATGTAAAAGTATTTATAGATGGAGTAGAGGTAACAAGTACAACAAATCCAACAGTAAAAATAACAGATACTAAAACATCAACAAATACAACATCAGGAAAAAAAGAAGTAACACATACAATTCAATTATCAAACCTAGAAGAAGCTGTAAGACAAGCAGGAAAAAACTATAAAGAGTGGAGTGGAAATATTGCATTAAAAATAACAGGAAGAGGTCAAGATGAAAGTACATATTCATCAAATGTATTAACAGATGATTATGGAAACCACAGCATGATGGAAATACAAGAAGATGGAACCTGGGTAAATGTAGAATTAAAAGATACAAAAACAGATCATAATACAGATAATGTAATGTTTGCAGATTATATAAAACCTGAATTTACATATGTATATGCAGCAAAGGACATAGACCATACAAACAAAACATTAACAATAGATTTTTCTATAACAGATAAATATTTTGATAGCACAAAATTGATAACAGATACAAATGGAACATTGACAGCAAATCAATCAATAGTTAATCAAATTACAGTTGCTATGAAAGACGATGCTACAACAGCCGTAAATACTAAGGTAACAAAGAAGATAACAAATATTCAATATATAACAGAAAAAAGAAATAATGAGAATGTAAGAATTGGTGCAAAATTTACTTTAGTAATTGGAGATTTACAACAAGAAACATCAAGTGGAAATTATAGAGATTACAGTGGCCCAATGAGTATAACATTTCCAAAAGAAATTGCATCAGATAAATCTGGAAATCAAAATGATGCAAAGACAATTACAATAGGTATAGGAGAACCAAGTAATTCTGGAAGTCAACAAATAGTCGATGTTGTAGACCCAGTATGGAGAGTTGAAAATTTACAAAAAACAGTAAATAGCACAACAGGAAAACTTACAGCAACAATGGACATATATGGAACAGATAAATATTTTAAGCAAAGTACATTAACAGCTGAACAAATTCAAGTATGGGTAGATGGAGTAAATATTACAGCATCAGGAAGTACAGCTAAAATTTCTAGAACATTGACAAAAGTAGAAGATTTAACAGAACAAAGAGATGGAAAAACAGTAACATATGGAATTCATTATAAATATACAATAACGGACTTGGAAGAAACTGATGCATTATTTAATGCAGAAAGAGCAAAATATGCAGCTAACACAAGTACTGGTAGAGTATATAGAGAATATTCAGGAGATATGAGTATTGTAATACCAGCTAATACAATGGTCGACAATTATACAAATACAAATAAAGCTTTAACTTATTCTTTAGGACATATAGATTCAATAAAACCAGAAATTATCAAGATATCTTCAACAAGAGATGCAACAAACAAAAAAGAAACGTTTGTATTTGATGTAGTAGATAAATATATTGCAAGTTCAGCATTAGGAACAACAGTAACAGAAGCAAATAATAACAAATCTAAAGTACATGTATTTGTTGATGGAGAGGCAGCAGATAGTGTAACAAAGAATTATACAAGAGTAACTCCGTTATCAGCTAAGATTAATGGAACAAGCAAAGTTGTAGGATATAGATATACATTAGAATTAACAGGATTTGAAAAAGCAAGAACAGCAATTAACTTTAATAGAGAATATTCTGATTGGAGTGGTAATGTAACATTAGAGATTGATGCAGGGGTTGCAAAAGATACTGCAAATAATTTTAGTGTAAAAACAGTATTTACAGGAGATTTTGTAGATTTTATAAAACCAAATGCAACATATCAATATGCAACAGCTGATATAGATCATACAGATAAAACATTTACAATGGTGTTTGATGTAACAGATAAATTCTACAGTTCAGGAACATTAGCAATAGGAGATTTAACAATTAAGATAGATGGAAAAGATGTAGATTGGAACAAAGTAAGCAAAAGCTTAACTGTTGCAGATAGACAAAATACTGTAAAAATCACAGAAAACGGAGTAGTAAAAAGTGTAACAAAAACAATTGGTAAACGTTATACATTGAAATTATCTAATTTGGAGCAAATCCAAACAAGAGATACATCTGGAAATTACATTTCTTACAGTGGTGTAGTTACAGTAGCAATACCAGGAAGTAAGATCAGTGATACAGGTGTTGATGGTCAAAACACATCACCAAACAAAAATAATGGAACTACAATAACTTCTGGTATAAATATTCCAGGAGGAAGCGGAACAGGACAAGTAGTCGATGTAGTAGATCCATTAGTAGAAAGATTAAATTCATCAGCTAATGCAGTAAATAAAACTGCTACAGTAAAATTCAACATAACAGATAAATATTATGATGCAACAAAGGCTGCATTAACACAAAATGATATGAAAGTTCTAGTAAATGGAACAGAAGTTACAGGAAAAATAACAGGATTTTCTACTAAGGCATTAACAGAATCAAAAACAACAAATGGTACAACTTCACAAGTACAATACGGAGTTGAGTATACAGTAACAATATCAAACTTTGATACTTCTGCAAATCAAGTATTACTTAGAATACCACAAGGTAAAGTAATAGACCAATATGGAAACAGTAATAAGCAAACAGATTTGATTTTATACAATGTATTAAAATCAGCAGCATCAGAAGCAGATACAACAAGCGTATTTTTAGGAGGAAAAATCCAAAGACAGAACATTGAAAATATAACATTTGAAAAAATAATATCAAGTGCAGTGTATAATCATACAACTAAGGAAATCACAGATACAACAAGAGCATGGGATGTATCAGCACAAGGTGACCAATCTATAGTTGCTTGGTATGTGGACAGTGAAAAAAATGCAAATGGAATGTATAAAATTCATATAGCAAATAATAATGTTACAACAATAGCAGCAGATTCAAAAACAACAGATGTAAGTAATAGCATAATATATGCAAACCAAAACTCCACACAATTATTCTCATATATAGGTTATGCAACAGGATGTACAGCAACAACAACAATTACTAATTTGAGTTTATTAAATACAACTAGTGTAACAAATATGTATAGAATGTTTAGAGGAACTGGATATACCGCAATGACAAAACTAGATTTAGGAGCTTTTGATACAAGCAATGTAACAAATATGTCAGCAATGTTTGAGACAACTGGATATACCGCAATGCAAACATTAAATTTAGGAACAAGCTTTAAGACAAATAAGGTTACAAATATGGCATATATGTTCAATGCTTGTGGTGAAACTGCATTGAAAAGCTTAGATTTAGGCACAAACTTTAATTCAAGTGAAGTAACAAATATGTATAGGATGTTTAGAAGATGTGGATATTCTGCAATGACAAGTATTAATTTAAGAAATATGAATACAAGTAAAGTAACAAACATGAGTGGAATGTTTTATGAAACAGGTAGAACTAAATTAACGACCTTAGACCTTGGAACAAATTTTAATACAAGTAAAGTAACAAACATGAGTGGAATGTTTAATTGGATGGGGGCATTAACTACTTTAAATTTAAGAGATAAATTTGATACAAGTAATGTAACAGATATGAAGAGTATGTTCTGGGGAACAGGATATAGCAATATGACAAGTTTCAGCTTAGGTGATAAATTTAATACAGGTAAAGTAACAGATATGAGTGGAATGTTTTATGATTTTGCACATAATATTTCAAAACTAGATTTAGGAGATAATTTCTATACAACAAGTGCAACAAATATGACTAATATGTTCTATCAAGCAGGACAAACTGCAATGACAGTGTTAGATTTAGGACCAGCATTTACAAGAATTGCAGATACTCGTACAAATATGTTCTATAACACAGGAAAATCTGGAAATGTAGTTTATGCATCAGAACAAATTTACTTAGATAAAAATAACTTCAAACTAAACACAAGTGTAACAACATCAGCAATAAATTATACAAGAGGAACAATAAATCCAAGATATAGAACAGAATGGATAAAACAATCATCACAAATAACAATAGATAGTGCAAATCCAAAAAATAGTAAAATAACAATAACACTAAGAGGTAGAACAAATGCCGAAGCAGGAAAAGAGTTTACAAGTAATGTAACAAGCTCGTTAACACAAAGTCAAATAAATGACCAAATAAAAGTATTTATAGATGGCAAAGAGGCAACAACAATAACCAAAACAATAGGAAATGCAACAGCAGATACTAATGCTACAACAGGAGCAAGTGATGTAGTTCAAGTATTAACAATAACAAATTTCCAAGAAGCTGCAAGACAAAGTGGAAAAAGCTACAAAGAGTGGAGTGGTAATATTTCATTAAAGATAGCTAAAAAGACATTAACAGATACTAAATATTCAAACCAAAACTTAAGTGCAATAGACACAACAGGAACAATGACAGACATAGTTTTAGCTGGAACAGGAACTGAAAAACAAAATGATACAACAAGTACTTCTACAATGTTTACTGACTTTGTAAAGCCAGAGTTTAATTATTTATCATCAGAAACTAAAATAAATCATGATACAAAAACAGTTACAATATTGTTCAGTGTAAGAGATAAATATTTTAGCAATTCAGGATTAACAGCAGATACAACAGCATCTAAAATTTCAGTAACAGTTGCTGATGAAGAGATAAATAGTAAGATAACTAAGAAACTAGAAGTTGTTGAAGAAGAAAAAGATACAGTAAATGGAAAGAACAAAAAAGTTGGAGAAAAATATAGATTAACAATAACAGGACTAGACCATAAAGATGGAACTCATTACAGTGGAATAATGCAATTAGGATTTGCAAAAGACTTAGTAGCAGACTTTTCTGGAAACAAAAATGATTCACAAACAATAACAATAGGAGTAGACACACCAAATGGAACAGGCTCTGGAACAATAGTTGATGTTGTAAGTCCGGTATGGTCAATAGCTAGCACAAATGCTATAACTGGAGTTATAAAATTAAGAGTAACAGATAAATATTTGGTAAAAGCAGATAGTATATTTGCATTAACTAAAGATAGTATTAAAGTAATAGTAAATGGTGTTGAATCAACAACAATTGTAAAATCATTATCAGGCCCAACAGAGATTACAGCTAATCAAGTATATGAATATACTTTAACATTATCAAATATAGAACCAAGTGATGGAGGTTATACAGAATTTACACCAATTGACCCAATAGTAGGAGGAACAGCAAAATATAGAAATGAAAATGGTGGAGATGTTAAATTAAGAATTGTTGCTGGAACAGTAACAGATAAATATGGAAACAAAACATTACAACAAGATTTAGTAGTTGGAAGTTTGGATAATACAAAACCAGAAGTATATTATGTTCAAACAACTAGAGATGATACAAATCATAAAGCAACTATAGTATTTAATGTAACAGATAAAAACTATTATTCATCTAAGATTATAGGAACAGATGAAATGTCAATTTGGATGGATGGAACACAAATTGATTCAAATATAACAAAAACAATTACTAAAAAAGTAGAGATAAAAACTACAATTGACAATAAAACAAAAGTAGTTGGACATCAATATACATTAGAAATAAATAAACTTAGAGAAACAGACCAAACATTTATAAATTCAGCTAGAAGTTATAGAGAATATAGTGGTACTTTACAAGTAAAAATTAATCCAACAGCAGCAAGAGATATTAAAGGTAACACAATAAATCAAAATACAGCAACATTATCATCATTTGTTGATACATTAAAACCAGAAGTGGTATATAAATATTCATCATCAGATATAAATAAAGAAAATAAAACATTTTCAATGACTTTTGATATTGTAGACAAATATTATAATTCAGCAAGCTCAAGTGCAATATCTATAAGTGATTTAGCAATTAGAATTGATGGAAAAGAACCAGATTGGTCAAAAGTAACAAGAACACTAACTCCAACAGGAGGAGACGATATAACAGCAACAAATATAAGCTATACAGATAATGGAACTATAAAGACAGGAAATAAAGTAGTTGGAAAACGTTATACGTTAACATTATCTAATCTAGAGCAACTTCAAACTAAAGATATTTCTGGAAATTATATAGAATATAGTGGTGTGGTTTCAGTAGTAATTCCACAAAACAAAGTTGCTGATATAGGAACAACAGGAGATAAAACAAATTTAAATAAAAATATTACAACAACAATTACATCTGGTATTAGTCTTCCAGGAGGTTCTGGAAATGATCAGGTAGTCGATGTTGTAGATCCATTAGTTGAGAAAATAACTTCTTCAGCTAGTGCAGTTAATAAAACAGCATCAGTTAACTTTAAGATAACTGATAAGTATTTTGCAAAAAGTACATTGACACAAAATAATATAAAAGTTTTAGTTAACGGAACAGAAGTTACAGGAAAAATAACAGGATTTACAAGTAAAGAATTAAAAGAAGATAGAACTTCAGGTTCAACAACAACTCAATTTCAATATGGTGTTGAATATACAGTAAATGTTGGTGGATTTGATTCAAATGTTAACCAAGTTATAGTTAGAATTCCTCAAGGAGTTGTAACAGATACATCTGCAAATGGTAATAAACAAACAGATTTAGTATTGTATAATGTATTAAAGAAAACAGATACAGAGTCAGCTATTACAAGTGTATTTTTAGGTGGTAAAATACAAAGACAAAATATTTATAATATAACATTTGAAAAAGTTATTCCAAATTCAGTATACAATCATGCTACTAAAAAGATTTCAGATACAACAAGAGCATGGGATGTATCAGCACAGGGAGACCAATCTATAGTTGCTTGGTATGTTGATAGTGAAATAAAGAATAGCACTTATAAAATTCATATAGCAACTAATAGCCAAGTTCCAGGACAAACAACTGTAGGAAATAATGAGATATTTGCAAATGTTAATTCATCAAGATTATTCCAAAACATAGGATATTCAACAAATTGTACAGCAACAGAGGTAATTACAAATCTTAATTTATTAGATACAGCTAGTGTAACAGACATGAGATGGATGTTCCAGTATACAGGTTATAATGCAATGAAAAAATTAGACTTAAGTAGCCTAGATACAAGAAATGTAACTCTTATGAGTGCAATGTTTTATGGAACAGGATATAAGGCAATGGACACCTTAACTTTTGGAACGAACTTTAATACAAGCAAAGTTACAACAATGGAATATATGTTCTATGAAACAGGTTATACAGCAATGCAAACTCTAAATTTAGGAAGTAACTTTAATACAAGTAAAGTAACAAATATGCAATATATGTTTAGAGATTGTGGACATGATGCATTAACTGCTTTAGACTTAGGAAGTAACTTTGATACAAGCAAAGTAAAAGATATGCAATATATGTTCTGTAGAACAGGATATAGGTCTATGACAAGCCTAGACTTAGGAACTAAATTTAATACAATTAATGTTACAAATATGAGTTATATGTTCTTTGAAACAGGATCAGGAAAATTAAGTTCAATTAATTTAGGAACTGAGTTTGATACAAGGAATGTAACAGATATGTCACATATGTTCCATAATACTGGATATGGAGCTTTAAAGAATTTGGATTTAGGAGATAAATTCTATACAACTAATGTAACTAATATGAATGTAATGTTCTATGGAACTCATTCATTAAAAACATTAGATTTAGGACCAGCATTTACTAAAATAGCAAGTCAACATGATAGTATGTTTGATGGAACAACAGTTAATACAACAATTTATGCATCAGAACAAATTTATCTAGATAAAAATAACTTCAAGCTAGACACAGATGAAACAAGTTCTGCAATAAATTACACAAGAGGAACAATAAATCCAAAATATAGAACAGAATGGGTAAAAGAAAGCTCATCAATAAGTACAGCTAATAAAAATATAACAATTACATTAAGAGGTAGAACAAATTCAGAAGCAGGGGTAGACTTTACAAGTAATGTAACAAGTTTATTAACACAAAATCAAATTAATGATCAAATAAAAGTATTTGTAGATGGAAAAGAAGCAACAAGTATAACCAAAACAATTGCTACAGCTACAACAGATAAAAATGCTGTAACAGGAGCAAATGATGTAATACAAGTATTAACATTATCAAATTTTGAAGAAACAGCTAGACAAAGTGGAAAGAGTTACAAAGAATGGAGTGGTAACATTTCATTAAAGATAGCTAAAAAGACTTTGACAGATGAGACATATTCAAACCAAAACTTAAGTGCAATAGACACAACAGGAACAATGACAGATATAGTTTTAGCAGGAACTGGAACAGAAAATAAAAATAATACAACAAGTACATCAACAATGTTCACAGACTATATAAAACCAGAGTTCACATATAGTTTCTCAACAGGAAATATAAATTATATAGATAAAACATTAACAGTAGACTTTACTGTAACAGATAAATATTTCGAAAGTACAATATTAAAAACAGATACAACAGCTCAAAATATTACATTAAAACTAAAAGATGATGAAACAGCACCAGTAAACAGTAATGTAACAAAAGAATTGAAATATGTTTCAGACGTAATGGATACAGTAAATGGAAAATCTGTAAAAGTTGGAGAAAAATATAAATTAGTAGTAAAAGGATTAGAGCAAAAGACATTAAATGGAGATTACAAAAACTACAGTGGTCCAATGAGTATATCATTCCCAGCGGGAACAATAAAAGATACATCAGGAAACTTAAGTGATGCAAAGACAATCACAATAGGTGTAAATGAACCAGATAATACTGGAACAGATAAAATTGTCGATGTTGTAGATCCAATGTGGAGAACAGATAATATAAACATAGACTATACAAATAAACAAGTAACAGTAGATTTAATAGGAACCGATAAATATTATGCAAGCAATAGCCTAACAACAGATAAAATTAAAGTTTTAGTTGACGGAGAAGAAGCAACAAGCATAAAGAAAACATTAAGTACTGCTAGTACAATTCAATATGGAGTTAAATACACATTAACACTTTCAAATTGGGAAGAAAGTACAAAACAATCTGGAAAACAATTCTTTGAATGGAGTGGTACAACAAAGATTGAAATTGCAGCAGATACATTAAAAGATGAATCAAATAACACAAGTAATAAACAACAATTTACATTAGGGCATGTAGACTTTATAAAACCAAAAATTGAAAGAGTATCATCAACAAAGAATGCAAGCAACAAGACAGAAACAATAATGTTTAATGTAATTGATAAATACTTAGATGTAACAGATTTAGTTACAGAAAGTGATATTTCAGTATATGTAGATAATGAATTAGCTTCACAAATAAGCAAGAAATTAACAAAAGTATCTGATATATCAGGAACTGTAAATGGAGTATCTAAAGTAGTTGGACATCAATATCAATTAGTATTAAGTAACTTTGAGCAAAAGAGAACAGCAATTAACTACAACAGAGAATATTCTGATTGGAGTGGCAATGTAAAAATCAAGATTGCTAAAGATGCTGTAAAAGATACAAATACACCAACACCTAATAAAAATGATGAAACAGAAATTGCAGGAGAATTTATTGATTTTATAAAACCAAATGCAACATATCAATATTCATCATCAAATATAGATTATAATGGAAAAACATTTACAATGGTATTTGATATAACAGATAAACACTATAGTTCAGCTACATTAGCATTAAGTGATTTAACTATTAGAATAGATGGCGAAGAACCAAATTGGGATGATACAGGAGTTCATGGAGTAATTAAACAACTTACTATTATAGATAGGACTAATACTGTAAATGGCCAAACACAAACAATTGGTAAACGTTATACCTTAAAACTTTCTCATTTAGAGCAATTAGAAAAATTGGCAGGAAAAGAAACAATGGATTACAGTGGTGTAATTACAGTTGCAATTCCTAAAGATAAGGTAGCAGATACTTCTGGAAATAAAAATGATGCTTTAACTATTACTTCTGGTATAGAAGTTAAAGGTGAAACAGGAAAAGGAGAGATAGGACTTCCTGCTAATAATACAGTAATGGCTATAGGAACTAACCCTGGAGAAAGCAGTGCTAGTGGTAGTTTTGCAAATATGAATGTTTATGCATTAGAAATTTCTAATGAAACAGGAATAATAGGAAAATATGATGCTACAAATAATACTGGAAATGGACATAGTAACTCTACAACAACATGGAAAGACCTAAATGGAAGCAATAATGGTACAATTAATGGAGCAATTTGGGGAAATAATTATTTAAAATTTGACGGAGTAAATGATTGGGTAAACCTAGGCCAAATGAGCTTTACTAATTATGCAAGTTTAGATATAACAATGTCAATAGATAAAGTTCAAAGTGGTGAGGTTGATGTTGTTTCAAACTTTGAAGGTGGCGGTATAGGAATATGCTTAATGAATGGTGTACCAAGATTTTCTATATATAGTAAAAATTTGAATAAATATATAGAAATTAGTGCGGACACAGCCTTAACAGTTGGTGAAAAAACAAATATTAAAGGTATATATGATGGAAATAACTTATACTTATATATAAATGGAAATCCAGTAACAGGAACTGTAGTAGACGTTGTAGACCCAATATGGGAAAGAGTAAGTTCATCAGCAAGTGCCGCAAATCAAACAGCTACAATTACAGTAAGAGGAACAGATAAATATTTTGCAAGCAGTGCTTTAACAGCAGATAAGATAAAAATTCTTATAAATGGAAAAGAAGTTTCAACAAATGTTTCAGTAAATGTTGGAACGGCAACACCAGTATATTCAGCAGATGGAACAACAAGAATAGGAGACCAATATACAATAACACTTAGTGGTTCTGGATTACCTAAAGATACTAACCAAATTAAAGTTCAAATCCAAGAAGGTGCATTAACAGATACTTCTGGAAATAAGAATAAAGCAACAGATTTGATAGTATTTAATGCATTAGCAAAGACAGATACAGAAACAAGTGCAACAAGTGGATTCTTAGGAAGTGCAAGTAGTGCTAATACAAAAGTAAAAACAATCCAAAGACAGAACATTGACAATGTAACATTTGTAGATAATATACCTTCAACAGTATATGATAAATCAGCACAAGCATATGTTGATGATAAAGCATGGGATGTTTCAGCAATGCAAGATAAGTCAATTTTAGCTTGGTACACAACAAATGCTAATGGAAGTTTAAAAGTTTACATTGGTAGTGATAATGAAATATTTGGAAATTATAATTCTAGCTATTTATTTAAACATATTGGATATTCAGACAAGTGTACATCAGCAGAGACAATTACTAATATTAATTTATTAAATGTAAGCAGTGTAACAAATATGAGAGGAATGTTCTGGATGACTGGATGGAGAAGCATGAAAAAATTAGAGCTAGGAGCTAATTTTGATACAAGTAATGTAACAAGTATGGTATGTATGTTTGGAGAAACAGGAAAACAAGCTATGACAACTTTAGACTTAGGAAGCAAGTTCTATACAAGTAAAGTTACTGATATGAGCTATATGTTTAGTCAAGCAGGATGGGTTGCAATGACAAGCTTGAATTTAGGTGGAAACTTCAATACAGTTAGTGTAACTAATATGAATAATATGTTTAGTAATACTGGACATGAGGTATTGACAACTTTAAATTTGGGCGGAAACTTTAATACAAGTAATGTAACAGACATGGCACATATGTTTGAAGCTACAGGATATAAGGCAATGACAGGCTTAGATTTAGGTGAAAAATTTAATACAAGTAGTGTAACAAATATGAATAGTATGTTTGAAGAAACAGGATATACAGCAATGACAAGCTTAGATTTAGGTGGCAATTTTAATACAGTTAAGGTAACAAATATGAATGCAATGTTCTATAGAACTGGTCGCACAGCAATGACAACATTAAATTTAGGAAGCAATTTTGATACAACAAATGTAACAGATATGAGATCAATGTTTAATGAAACTGGATTCACAGCAATGACAAAATTGGACTTAGGTGATAAGTTTAATACAAGTAAAGTAACTAATATGTACAGAATGTTCTTTAATACAGGGGCAACTCAAATGACATTATTAGATTTAGGACCAGCATTTACAAAGATAGCAGATGGAAACATTACTATAGATTCAAATACACTTAAAGCATATTCAGAGATGTTCACATATACTGGGAAAAATAATGCAATAACAATTTATGCATCAGAACAAATTTACTTAGACAAAAACAACTTCAAGTTAAACACAGATGCAACAAGTTCTGCAATAAACTACACAAGAGGAACAATAAATCCAAGATATAGAACAGAATGGATAAATGAAAACTCAAAAATAACAATAGATACAGCAAATCCAAAGAACAGTAAAATAACAATAACATTAAGAGGTAGAACAAATGCAGAAGCAGGAGTAGACTTCACAAGTAATGTAACAAGTTCATTAACACAAGCAAAACTAAATGATCAAATTCAAATATTTATAGATGGTGAGCAAGTTGATGGACTAACTAAAACAATAGGAGATGCAACAGTAGTAAAAAATGCAGTAACAGGAGCAAATGATGTAACACAAGTATTAACATTATCAAACTTTGAAGAATCAGCAAGACAAAGTGGAAAGAACTTCAAAGAATGGAGTGGTAATATAATATTAAAGATAGACAAAAAGACATTAAAAGATGACAAATATGGAAACCAAAACTTAAAGGCAATAGACACAACAGGAACAATGCAAGACATTGTAATACAAGGAACTGGAACAGAAACAAGCAATAATACAACAAGTACAACAACAATGTTTACAGATTACATTAAGCCAGAATTTACATATGAATATGCAAATACTCAAATAGACTATGACAAAAAGACTGTAACAGTGGTATTTGATGTAACTGATAAATATTTTAAACAATCAACAGTATCTTTAGACAATACAACAATAAAAGTTGATGGAAAAGATGTAGATTGGACAAAAGTAAATAAAACATTAGCAAAAAAGAAAACAAATGCAGACCAAAAAGTTGGAAAAATCGTTTATAAAACAGATGGAACAATCTGGTACCCAGTAAATGGTAAATTACAACAAATTGGTGAGAGATATGAACTTATAGTAAGTGGTTTAGAAACAAAGAATGGTGAAGGTTACAGTGGTACAATGACATTAGCATTTCCAAGTGGAATTGTAACAGACCAATCAAATAATTCAAACTCTGCAAAAACTATAACACTTGGTATAGATGACCCAGAAAATCATGGAGACCACAAAGACCCAATAGTAGTCGATGTTGTAAATCCATTATGGAGTTATGGAACAAGTAGTATAAACAGAGTAAGAAATGGAGCAACAGCAGATACAGTAGACCTAACAATTATCGGAAGTGATAAGTATTATAAAGCAAATACATTAACAGAAGATAAGATAAAGGTATATGTAGATGATAAATTACAAGTTTCAATAACTAAAAAGTTAACTCAAATAACAGATACAGCAACATTAAAGAAATTAGCTACAAAACAAGGATTAGCAGATATAAATAACTTGAAATTTACAGGATATAAGTTAACTCTAGGAAATTTCGGAACAATAAACGGAGTTACAAAGATTGTAATAGATGCTGGAACAATCCAAGACGAAAGTGGAAATAAGAATATAGAAACAACGATAAATGTTGGAAATATAGAATGGATTGAAAATGGAGATAGCAGTACAAATCAAAAATATCCAGCATTCAGAAATAGTATTGTAGACTTCATAAAACCAGTAATCAAATACAAATATTCAGCTGTAGAAGGAGCAAGAAATCCTGATATAGATTATGAAGCGAGAACATTAACAGTTAAATTTACGGTAACAGATAAATATTTACGCGAAAGTACAATAATAAAAGCAGATGGAACATTAAATACAGATGCAGTAAAGATTAAAGTTGCTGGAACAGATTTAACAACTCAATTACATACAGTAATTACTTCAGCAGATATTACAGATGGAAAAGAATATACATTAGTAATATCAAACTTTGAATTAGTATATAACACTGGAAAAGGATATGAAGACTATAGTGGTGAGGTACAATTAGTATTTGAAGCAAATAAGATTGATGATACATCAGGAAACAAAAATGATGCAACAACAATTACAATTGACACAGATGATGGAGATGATCCAGACCATTCAATAATAGTCGATGTAATTGACCCATTAATAGAAAAAACAAAAGATAGCTTAAGTGTTAGAAATGCTCAAAATAATATTGTAAGAGACTTAAATACAGAAACAGGTGTAGTATCAGTAGAAATAAGAGCAACAGATAAATACTTAAAATCTGGAACACTTGAAAACGTTGCAGAACAAATTAAAGTAATGATGATAAAACCAGGAACAACAGAAAAGGTTGAAGTTCCAACAATCAAGAAAACTGTAACAAAATTAAGACAACAAGCAACATTGATTGATTATAAAATTACATTAAGCAACTTTGAAAGAAACGAAGGAATAACAAGTATTGTAATTCCAAAAGGAGTAATCAAAGATACATCAGAAAATGGAAATAAAGAAACAGAATTATTAGTAGGAAATGCAACATGGGTTGAAGTTGGAGATTCAAAAGGAGAATATACAGCATTTAGAGATAGTATTATAGATGTAACTAGACCAACATGGAACTATGCAACAAGTAGTATTACAAGAGATAGAGATGGCGAAACAGGAACAGTAACAATAAAAATACTAGGAAAAGATACATATTACTTAAAAGATACATTAACAACAAATGACATTAGCGTATATGTAGCAAATAGCGAAAATCCAGAAGAACCAATAACAACAATAACTAAGACATTAACAAAAATTACAGACACAGCTCAACTTGAAGGAGCAGATACAGGATATACATTAACATTAGGAAACTTTGGAAAATATGATGGAAAAGTAAAAATTAAAATTGATGCAGATACAATCAAAGATACATCAGGAAATGGAAACAAAGAAACAGAAATTTCAGTAGGAAATAGCAAATGGGTAGAAACTGATGTTGGTGATAGTTCTACAAATCCTAAATATACAGCATTTAGAAACAGTATTGTAGACTTTATAAAACCAATAATCACATATCAATATGAAGATGGAGTAAACCCAGTAATAGACCGTGATAACAAGAAAGTATCAATATCATTTAATGTAACAGATACAAATTTCTTAGAAAGTAATATCACAGCATCAGATATTAGAGTTCTTGTAGATGATATGGAAGTTACAGATTCTATAACAAAAAAACTAGAAAAATCAGATATAAAAGATACTACAGATACAAATAAGAAGAATGGAGTTAAATATACATTAACATTATCAAACTTCGAATTAGACCAAAACTTAGAAGATGAAATCTTCAGAAGACATAGTGGAAAAATCGAATTAATAATTGCTAAAGATAAAGTAAGAGATACATCTGGAAACGGAAATATCGAAACAAGCATAATAGTTGATAATGACAATGGTGATGATGAAAATAACTTTATAAATGTAGACTTTGTAAAACCAAAGATATTCTATGACAGTAAATTCATTAGTTGGGATAATAGGTATGCAGAGGTAACAATAAAGGGAACAGATAGATTCTATGACTTTAATACAAAATTGGAACCAGAAGATATTAAATTATATCAACAAAATGATAATGGAGATTACATAGAGGTTACTAATTTACCTGTAACTATAAAATCTGTAAAAAATAAATATGGATATGACTTTGTTATCAGATTAGGAGAATTTGAAGAAGAATACAAGATGAAGATTGTAATAGCAGCTGGCAAAATTTCAGATTCATCTGGAAATGTAAACGAAGAAACAGAAATTATAGTTGGATTAGATAATAAGAAACCAATATGGAAATATATCAGTACAGATACTTCAAAATTTGAGACAGATGGTAAAATAAGCTTTACAGTTAAAGGTCAAGATAAATTCTTGAATTTAACAAAGAGCGGATTACAAGATTCTAATATGAAAATTTATAAAGATGGAGTAGAATTAACAGACAGTGTTGGAATTACAGTAAATTACTTAGGACAAGATACGACTGAAAAATCAAAATCTTATAAAATTGATATAACAGGATTAAAAGAAATTGGCTCTTATTCATTAGTATTTGAAGAAAAAACATTAATTGATGAGTTTGATAATGAAAGTAATGCAACAACAATAAGCTTCTCTAAATCAGCAATTTCATCAAATACAAATAATTACACAGCAGTAACATACCATGCAAGCCATGACTTTGAATTAATGCATCAAGCATATGTACATGAATTGATGAGTGTAAATAAAACTGGAAAGAACTCAGAAAGCAAGACATATAGAGCAAGTTCAGTTGGAGAAATTTATAAAAATGTTGGAAACACAACATTTGCAGAACCATTTACATATACAAATGGAACACAATCAGCTTATAGCTTTAAAGGATGGGGTGTAGCAAATGAAAATGGACATTTAGTAGATGACCAAGGAACAATTTTAACAGATGAATCAAAAGCAACAATATATGGATTATATGATGAAATTCCAGAGACAGTTACAAATTTGAAAGCAATATGGCAAAAAGCGACAGTAATCTTTGTGTCAAAGAATGGAAATAACGCAAACAACGGATTTTCACCAGAGACACCAGTTAAAGATATAAAGACAGCATATAGCAAATTAAGTGCTTCTGGAACAATGAAAACAAATGTAATTGTTATTATGGATGCAATTGAATGGAATAGCAGTGATGTTTTAACAGGAAATGCAACAATAACAAGTTTATATGCAGGAGTTGATTATACAAACAAAGGTGCAGAGTTAAAGATTAGTTCTAATATGCAAATAAATGGTAATGTAATGTATGATGATATTAAGTTATATTCAAATTCTACAACAGTAAGTGATGGTAGTGATTATTTAGCAAATGGTTCATATAACAACATGTTAATTACAAACTATGGAAATGTAGTTTTAGGAAGAGGAATAATAACACCAAATGGAAAATATACATTTGGAGCAGTAATTGGAGGAGAATATAGGCAAGAGACAAAGACAGGTTCAATTGGAATTCATACAGTAATAGTAGAAGCTGGTAAATACAATGATATAGTAATTGGAAGTGCTTTGGGCTCAGGCGGACAATCAATAAAACCTAAATATGTTTCTCATCAAATAACTATAGGAACTATGAAAGAAGCGGCAATATCAAGAAATAGTCGTGTAACAATAACAGGTTACTTGAGCATGGGAGAACTAGAAGATAGATGTTATCCATATAAGACTTCTGGAAATCAAGAAACAAGTTCTTCATATAGTAGAACATATTCAATAACAAGATTATATAGTGCAACCTTTACAGGAGAAAATAAATTTGCAAAAGCATCAGAAGATGCAAGTATATATCTAAGATCTGCTAATGGTTTCAATGATGGTAAGACAGATTTTGAAATGTATGGTGGAAATGTTACAGGAAATGTTTATGCTGGTGCAAGAATGGCTACAGATAGCCCAGAAACAACATTAAATGCTATGAAGTTCTATGGTGGAACTATTACAGGAAATATATTTGGACAAGGTGGAAAGGATTCTTCTTATGGTGGTACAGAGATAACACTAGAAGGTATATTCACAATGACTGGAGATATTTTTGGTGGTTCAAATTCAACAACAGTTGGAAGTGGAAAAGTAAATGGAAGTTCAACAATTTTATTAAATAGCACATCATCTGTTGTAACAGGAAATGTCTATGGCGGAAGCAATGGAATAATTAACAATGGTTCAATTAATTTGAATAATGGATTAATAACAGGAAGTTCAAGCATAAAATTAAATGCTGGAAAAGTTACAGGAGATATTTATGGTGGAGGTAATAATTGCGGTATAGTTAATACAGCAGATATTACAATCAATAATGGAACTGTATTAGGAACAATCTATGGTGGTGCATATCAAAATCAAGTTCAAGGTAGATCAGTTATTAAGGTTTACGGAGGAACAGTAAATGATATCTATGGTGGAAATATCTTAACAGGAGTTTCACAACAAATGGGAGATACAACAAACCAAGAAATCAAGATTACAATTGGTGATGAAAATGCAACAACAACTCCAACAGTAAAAGGAGATATCTATGGTGGAGGAAAATTTGATAAGATAGAAAATTCAGTAATCCAATTGATAAAATGTTCTACAAAGCCAACAGTTTATGGAGGTTCATATAGCTCAGGTGTAACTAATAAATCAAGTATTTATTTGATGGGTATGACAGTAAGCACAATTTATGGAGGTTCAAATGTTGGAGGAAATGTAACAAGTGCAAATATTTACTTACAATCAGGAACTGTAACAGACGTTTATGGCGGAGGCTATGGCGGAAAAGGTACAGAAGCTGGTATTACATTAGAAGGAACTGCAACAGTAACAAGCATTTATGGAGGTTCAAACACTAAAGGTGATGTTGAAACTACAAAAGTAATTCTAAAATCAGGAACAATAACAAATGTATTTGGTGGAGGAAATTCAGCACCAGTTAGAAATGCAAATGTAACTTTAAATGGTGCAAAATTGGTAATCGACTCAATACATGGTGGTTCTAAGAAAACAGGATTATGTAATGCAACAAATGTAAACTTGGAAGCTGGAACAGTAACAAATGTATATGGTGGAGGACTTGATATAGGTTCAACAAATGCAACAGTAAACCAAAAAGGTGCAAAAGTAACAAATATCTATGGTGGAAATCATGGTGGAACTGGTGATGGAGGACAAACAACAAATGCAATAGTAAACATTGTAGATTCATCAGTTAAGAATGTATATGGTGGAAACTATGGAAGAGGAACAACACAAAATGCAACAATTAATATTTCAGGTATTTCGGTAATAACTGGAGAATTATATGGTGGTGGATTTAGATCTGCTATCGGTACAGCAGAAGAAACAGGTTCAACAACAATCAATATTACAGGTGGTTCTATAAATAAAGATATTAATGGAGGTTCAAAAGAATCTAAGGTTTATGGAACAACAAATGTAAATATTGGTAGAGATGCAGTTGCTGATAAGGACTTAACCGCAGCAAGTATTAACATTAGAGGAAATATTTATGCAGGAGGAGATTCTTATAAAGCATCAAATAGACAATCACAAAAAGATTATGATTTTGATACAATAAGTGTTTATGGAGATACACATGTAACTCTTGACAACAGTACACAATCAACAATCTCATTTAGTGGAAGCATATTTGGAGCTGGAAATGCAGCATCTTACTCAAATGAAGTAGATGGTTCAACAATTACAGTAAAAGATTTCGGTTCATCAACAGAATCTTACAGAATGACATCAATAGAAAGAACTGGAAAAGTATATATTGACCACTCATATTTAGAGTTAGTTGGAGAACAAGATGTAAATAACTATTATAAAACAACAAGATACACTTTAAATAGAATTTCAAATGGATTAACACTACAAAATGGAACTACACTTTATACTCAAAGAGGATTTAACTTAGTAAACGGATTTGAAAGTGTTAAGACAGATGGAGATGGAACATCAACGAAACAGACAGTAAGTATTGCAGATGGTGCAGTAACAAGAAATGTTGACAATAGAATATATACACTAGAAGGTATTAACTTAGTATTTGCTAAACAAGAGGGAGATATTTATAGTAATTCAAGTCAAGATATTTGGGGAGATGTAAATGGTATGGCATTCTTCGGAATGTACAGAATAAACCGTCAAACCGGAGGTAAAGATTTTGATATATATGATCCGAACTATTCTGGTGGAGGAGTAGAAGGCTTCTTCGCAAATGGTACATATATAGAAGGAAGACATAAGTCAAATCATGATACAACAGTAGATGGCTTCTATACAAATGTTGGAGATTATTCAAATCCAAATAATGTTACAGTAACTCCAGAAATTATAGAAGTAACAGATTATGGAACATATTATGATTGGATTGCTGGTGGAGATGTTGTAAATTATTCAACAACATTAATAGCATCAACATATTCAACATACTCTATGTCAGAATTATTGCTAGATTATAAATATAAACCAAATGCAACATACAATGTAAACAGAGTCAGTATAAATGCTTTAAACCCAGACATTAATTTAATAAATCCATTAGATATTCCAACAATTTCAAGCAATGCAAATAATACCTTTGGATTAACAATATCAACAGATAGAACTGGATGGGTAAAGAGCGGAACAACAACAATATTGTCAGAAGATTATGGTAAGATTGGTGGAACAACATATTATAAAACAGATTCAACAAGTACACCAGGTAAATTAATCTTTAAGATATATAATTCAATGAATGTTTCAGAAGATCAAGATCTTGGAAATGTAAATATTGTATTAACAGGAAAAACTACTACAGGTAAAGATACAACACAAGGTGGAGTATTCAAAGTAGTAATATCTGTAACATTACAATCTATATATGAGGAAGATAAAGAACAATATACACCAAGCTTTACAAATAGCACAGAAACAGAATTAAATTACACAACAGATAGCAAGGTTGATTTAACTTACTTATTATATAAGAATGCAAAAGAAACAATTTATACATCAGAAGATTATAGAGTATTATCATCAACTGTAAAACTAACAGCAGGAACAAAATTAACAATGAGAGACTATGGACAAGGTGATACAGTAAATAAAGTTTACTATTATCAAGTTCCAAGTGATTCAGATTATGAGAGTACAGAAACAGTAGATGGAAAGACAAGATATATTTACAAATTATCTAAATTTATAGATATGGGAAGTACAAGTGTTGGAACTAAATATGCAGACAACAATAGTATATATTACCATGATGGATATGTATTTGAAAAATACGACATATCAATAGACTTTAGAAATTCAAATATTAATGCAAATCAACTAGCACAAGAAACATACTTAGAATTAAGAAATTCAGCTGGACAATTAAAATATGATAATGGAGACAAAGACATAAAATATAACTTATATAATAGAAATGCAACAATGTCAGAAACAATTAGTAATGAATCAAGGTCATATTCAGCAGTTGAAAACTTAGATATACCATTTACATTAAACACAGTATTACAAGAACAAGAAGTTTCATCAGGAGTAAATATTAGAGATACAAAATATGAAGGCAAAATAGCAGGTATAGCAATCGAAATAACAACAGAGAATGGAGAAAGAGTTAATGCTCCAGAAATGCAAAACTTTAAACTTGCAAACTCTAGTGATGCAACAGAAGTTTATAAAGCTGGAGATGATGGAGTAATAAGAGTTCCATTATCTGAAGGATTATCAGTATTACAAAAGAAATATACATTATCATTAACTCAATATAATGTACCAGCAGGAAATTATGTAGCAAAAGTATACTTCTTTACATCTGATGATGGAAAGTATTACGGTGGTGAGACAAAGATAGTAAAAGAATTCTATATAGCATTTATTAATAAGATAGTAGGACTAGTTGGAATTGAAGCTATTGATGGAAGCAGAATTTTGAATAAAGCAACAAGAAATAACTTAGAAGGAAATCAAAATGTAGATATCAAAGTAAGAGTAGGAGCTCCATCAAGTGGTACTAACGTAAGAGTAGAGTTATATAAGCGTAATGCAACTTATACAGAAAACGAAGATGGTACAAAAACTTATACTGGAACTGAGTACACACCAGTCGACTTGAAAACAGTATTAGACGGTGATTGGAAAACTCCAGAGGAAGCTGGAATGTCAAACACTGAAGGTGCAACAACAGAATATGTAATTATGGAAAAACGAAATTATGCAACACCAGTAGATGAAGAAATAGTACAATTTGAAAATACATTAAAAGAAAATGTAAGTACAGGTGAATACAAATTAGTATTTAAAGCATGTTTCGATGATGCCATAATTCAAACAGTAAGAAAGACATTTATTGTTACTGATTAATAAAAATACATAGGCACGACAATGGTTGTGCCTATGCTATGAATAAAGAGAGGATTGAATGCGAAAGATGAGAAAACATAAAAAAATAAATAAACTAAAAGTTGGAATAACCATATTTCTTATTGTTTTAATAATAACATTATCAGTATTTGGTAGATATTTTTACAATAGCATAAAAGAATCTTATTTTCTATCAAAACAATTCTTTTTTACAAGTGATTTGTTAGCATTAGGTGGACAAACTTACACTTATGAAAATTGGGGAGGTATAGATGTTTACAAAATTAATGTTGAGTTATATAGTTATCAAAATACATTATTAAAATTAGATTATGATTTAGATTACTCAATTTCATGTGAAGTAGTGCAAAAAGATAAAATTAAATGTAATATTGGTTCAGAAGATGGACCAACATCAACAACAGGTACAATATATAAAACAACAAATTCAACTACGGTTACTTTTTATGTAACTCCTTTAGTTCAAATTAATAAAGGTGAAACAGTAACAGTAAAGATAAAAGCCAGAACAGAAGTACCATATATAAAAGAAATTTCTTGTGATGTTTCTTTAAAAGTTGTTCAACAAACAGTAAATTCTTGGGAGATTGAAGATGAAGTAAATAAAAATTATGCAGTATTAAAATTAAAAAATCTTCACGAATCAGGAATACAGGTCACATTGGAATTTGATCCAAAAAAAGTTAGATTAGATTTAAATGATGAAATTTATATAAATAAAATCAGCTCAGAAACAACACAAATTGATGGAAATGATTACATAAAAAAGCTAGTTTTTAATATGAATGCAGAGGCTGTAAAATATGTAAAATTTTACAAGGTGGATATGTCACAAAGCTATAAATACCCAGCCGGAGCGGCTTCGAGCGTAATCAAGGTAACTATTTAGAAAATTATTTAAAAAAGGTATAGACTTTTAAAAGTAGATATGGTATAAATTATAATAGATAAAAAGGAGGAAAAAGATGAAAAAGGTAAGAAAAGGTAAAAAAATGCTTATAACAACATTAATAGCAATAATTGCAATTGTATTAATAATTGTTCTTATTGTAGTTAATGTAAATAAAAAGAAAAACAATAATACAACAAATAATGGTGATGAGCAACAAGTAATCATGCTACCAGACACAACTTATAGCGATATGGAAGTAAGCAATGTTTATATGGAATATTTAAAAGATGAAGACAAAACAATGGTATCTTTATCAATAAATAACACAACAGATCAAAAAGTTGAAGATGAAAGACTTGAGGCAATATTAATAGGAGCAGACGAAAATGTTTTAGGTTCAATGGAAACATGGATCCAAAGTTTAGATGTTGGTGAACAATACAACATTAGTGTAATATTAAATGGAGATTTAACTGCAACACAACTAATAAAATTAGAAAAAAAATAGAAAAGGAGAAAAAGCATGAAAAAAGTACTAGGGTCAATTGTGTTTGTAATATATGCTATAATTGCAATTGCAGTAACATTATTACTATTAACATATAATGAATACAATTGTAGCGAAATTGGGGGATATACTGTTTATATTGTTAATGATGATTCATTAGAACCAGAATATAAACAAGGCTCTATACTATTAATAAAGCACACAAGTGATAAAAATTTAAAAGAAAATGATGGTATGTTTTTATATAAAGTACTTAACAGCCAAGAATATGAGGTTGTTAATAAAACTTTACAATCAAAAACACAACAAGGTAGACATATAACATATGTTACTACAGATGATGAAAATTACGCTAGTGACTACTTAATAGGAAAAGAAAGTGACACAATCGTTATAAATGGTTGGGGATATGCTTTATCACTATTAGAATCAAAATGGGGATACTTATTCTGTATAGTAATTGTATCACTATTGCTATTCTTACAAGAAGCATTTGAATTAGCGATGGAATTAAAATATGGAGAAGGTAGCAAGAAAAAACAAGCAGCTCAAGCGGTTCAAACAGAAACAGCTACAAAGAAAACAGCAACTCAAACCAAAACGAAAACAGCTACTACAACTGCAAAAAAAGTAAAAAAAGTAGTAAAAACAAATGATGCAAATCAATCAGATGTAAAGGAAGGATAAATGAAAAAAATATTAACAATTTTATTATTAATAATGTTAATAATATCTTTATTCCAAATTACAAATATGTATGCATTGTATAAAGAAAAAATAGAAGGTAATTATTCTAATTTATTAGGAGTATGGTCAATAAAAGTAAATGGAGTAGATATATCATCAGGTGGAGAAAAACAAACATTTGACATGTCAGAAGATAATTTAACATATTTAGATTCTGCAACAGTCAAAACAGGAAAGTTTGCACCAGGAACACAAGCGTGTTTTGAGGTGGTTATAGATCCAACCAATACAGATGTATCTATTCTTTATACTCTTGACATTAAATTAAGTTCAATTAAAGAAGCAAAATTAACATTAGTAAAAGTAGAAAATTATTTTCAAAAAGATGGAGAAACAGATAAAATTACAAATGAAGATGTAAATACAGGAGTAGAATCTCATACAGCGATTATACCGATAGGAAAAATAAATGAAAGCTATAAGAACCATATAAAAATGTATTTTGAATGGATAAATCTTGAAGAAAACAATGAAAATGATTCTATTATAGGAAGTACAGAAGATGGAGGCAAAATTACAATTCCATTGGAGATTAATTTAAAACAATACACAGGAGAAGGGATAACAAATGAAACAATATAAAATTATGAATATTATAATTATTTTATTAAGTATCATTGCTATTATTGCAATTTGTAGCTTCTTTCAAATTAGTGTATTAGGAAAAGAGTATGCAGATATATTTGGATATACTGTTTTTAAAACTGAAACAGGTAGTATGTCACCAACAATTGAAATAGATGATATTGTATTTGTAAAATTAGGAAATCATGATTTGAATGAAAATGATATTATAACATATAAAAATGGAAAAGCAATTATAACACATAGAATAGTGAAAATGGAAAATGATACTATTGTTGCAAAAGGTGATAACAACAATTCAGAAGATGCACCAATTACTAAAGATTCGGTCATTGGAAAAGTTGTATTTTGCATAAATCATGTAGCTGTTTGGAAAAAAGTATTTTCAGATATACAAGTAATAATACCAGTTTGTATTACATTAATTTTATTTGTAATAATTGTCTTATATAAAGAGAAAACAGGTGATGAAAATGTTGGATAAAAAAAAATTAAAAAAACTTCTTGTAATATTAGTACTAATTGCTATAATAGTAGTTGCAATTATTTTGATTAGAAATACTTTAGCAAGATACGAATCTGATGCAACATCAAGCAAAGACGTTGATGTAGCATTTTGGATAGTAAACAATACATTTGAATCAAATCAAGTTGTAATTAAAAATATTTATCCGGCAGATACAACATATGATTATTCATTTACTGTATCAAACTTTGAAGGCAATAAAAAAGCTGAAACAGATTTAACTTATGATTTAGTTTTAAAAATGACAACAAATTTGCCATTAGAATATGATGTACAAAAAAATGGTAAAGCATGTAAAAAAACAGAAGAATTAATTCAAGATGAAGATGGAACTTATTATAGGCAGATAAAACTTGATACAGATGCCAATGGACTAAAGATGAAACAAGGAACAGATCAAACAGATACTTTTGTTATAAAAGTAAAATTTCCAAAATCAAATAACACAAATCTTGAGTATGCAGATTTAATGGAATATATAAAATTAGATTTAACTGCAAAACAAGTAATCGAGGAGTAGAGGTAACATGAAGAATTTAATGGATGTGTATCTAAGCTTTACAGAAAGAAAAATAAAAAAATATATGAAACTTATATTTAATCAATACTATGATGAAAACATAGTAAATGAATATTTAAGAACATATATAAATGCAAGATATTATAATATTATAAATATAGAAAAGCCAGCCAGGGCTTTTTACTTGCGAATATTAGATGAACTAGATTATAAAGAAGATACATTGATGAAAAAATGCGAAAAAGAAGCAGAAAGCTTAAGTGAAAAACAACAAAGACTTAAAGTAATTAGTACAGTAAAAGAAGTTTTTGGATATATATTGTTTTTTGATAATGTAAGAAATATAGAAAACTTTAAAACTATTGGAAGCATCAAAGAAATTGTAGCTAAAGCATTAGCAGTTGCTAGTGAAGCATATGGATTTAAAGTACCAAAAGATGCAGAAGATAAAATTTATAAGGAAATAAAAAGCGATTTATTATCAAAAGATTTGTTTTTGGACAAGTTTGATACTGATGAATTTATGTTAAACTTCGAAAATAGTGAATTAAGAGATGACTTGTTTTTTGTAGAATTATTATATAATGTAAAAATGCCAATGCAATATAGTAGCCAAGCAGTAGCTCAAGTATTTTCAGAGGGAATTATTGCAGAAGATAAACTTCAAGTAGAATATTTATTATTAAGTATAATAGTTATAAGAGATATTGTTAATGGGAGCTTTAAAGATACATATATTGTAGAATTTGCTCCAACTTTATTTAAAAAGAAGCAAAAACTAGATAGTTTATTATCTATTATAGACAATCAAGCATTGCAATCTGAAATAAGTCTAAACATTATGTATTCGGATTATATAAAAAATAAAAAAAGTGTGTTTGAGTACACTAAAAAGGGCTTTAATTTTACAATTACTCTGGACAATTCAATACAAAGCATAGAGGATGTTGAAGAATTAAAAATGTTTAAAATTGTTATAGCTCAAAAAAATTTAGTATTATACAGAGACTTAAAGAAGAACAAAACATTATTTACTAATGTAGTATTTAAATAGCAAAGAAACAGGAGATAGAAATATGGAAACATATGGTAGATTTTTATTTGAATTTTTGCATCAGTTTTTCTCAGGGTTTGGAGAAATGCTTGATGGAATATGGAAAGGAATAGTTAATTTATTTAATTTTCCACAATATTACTATATAATAAAAAATTATGCTAATGACTTTAATACCTCAGAATGGTTATTAACTGGAATTGCAATAATATGTTTAGTAATAGTAATTGGAAGCATTATTGGATTAATAGTTTTCTTTCTAAAAAAACATATGAAGTGGAGAAAAAAAATAATTGATCAAGAAGAATTATTAAAACAAATAGATACATTAAATAATCAAGTTGATGAATTAGTTGATGAAAAATTGCAATTGTTAGCTATGAAAACACCAGAATTAGGAGTTAATAATCCTCCAAGTATAGGTGTAAATAGACCAGCATTAGCAGGTGTTGGAGCAAGAGCTGGCGTAGCAGGTGGAAGTCAAGGTGGAGGAAGTAATGACGAAGCAATTGACCCAAGTAAACAAAGTAGATTTTCAAAACTTACTTTAATAGACCAAGAATATGCAAAATATAAACAAAAAGACTATCATAATTCATTTACTTTACCTGAATTTTGTTATAGATTTAGAAATTTTGCAGCTAGTAAATTAAAGTTATATTATAGTGAAAAAATGATAAGATTATTCGTATCTGCAATAGCTTCTACAAAATTAGTAATTTTACAAGGTATATCTGGTACAGGTAAAACATCTATATCATTAGCATGGGGTAATTTCGTAAAACACCCATCATGTGTAGCATCTGTACAACCATCTTGGAGAGATAGAACAGATATATTTGGTTACTTAAACGAATTTACAAAAAAATTCAATGAAACAGACTTCTTAGCATATTTATATGAAGCTGGATATACAGACGAAATATTTACAGTAATCCTAGATGAGATGAACTTGGCACGTGTTGAGTATTATTTTGCAGAAATGTTATCAATTCTAGAAATGCACAGTACAAAAGATTGGAAAATTGAGGTTGTACAAAGTTCGTGGCCATCAGATCCAAAGAAATTAATAAGAGGAAAATTACAAATTCCACCAAATGCTTGGTATATAGGAACAATCAACAACGATGACTCTACATTCATGGTAACAGATAAGGTATACGATAGAGCTATGCCTATAGATATTAACGAAAAGGGTATTGCATTTGAACCAGATGAAGTAGATGCACTTGATGTAAATTATTCTTATTTAAATGGTCTATTTGAAAAAGCTATGGTTGATTATGCAATATCACCAGCAACACTAAAGAAAATAGATGACATGGATAACTACACAATTAAGCATTTCAGGGTTGCGTTTGGTAACCGTATCGTAAAACACATGAGAAAATTCGTTCCAGTGTATGTTGCATGCGGAGGAGATGAAACTGATGCTGTAGATTATTTCATGGCCAAAAAAGTATTAAGAAAATTCGAAGGATTGAACTTAACTTTAATTAGAGATGAAATTGATGGATATATAGAATTCTTGGACAAAAATTTTGGAAAAGGTAAAATGGCAGAATGTATAGAATTTTTATTGAGACTTAAGAAGATGTCTTAGTTCATAACGGGGGAAAGAAAATGAAGGACTTAAATATTTTGAAATTAGCCAGTATAGAAAGAGAAAAATCAGTACAGTTTCTTGGTCAGATAGATTCGAAATTACTTATGGATGTAAGCAAAAGTAGGGTTACAGAAAATAATGAATGGATAGATATGGTAGAATTTACAATGCCATATCTTGAAAAGGCATTAACCAAGCAAATAAAAAATATTGTTACAGAGGAAGAAATCATTAAAATAGAGTTGATAAAAAAAGTAACAGTAGAAAGTGTAAAACATTTATCTAAAAATGTAAATCTTGTAGATAGATATAATCAACAAAGTGGCGAAGTTGTACCAAAGAAAATATTAAATGCCTATAAAGAAGAAACATTTCTTACATATGAAAATAGGTTTTTATATACATTAATAAAATTAATAGAAGATTTTATATATTTAAGAGAAAAGCAATCTCCTAACGAATATAAAGGAAAGAACTATCAAAAGGCTAATTATGAAGCTTCTATAAAACTAAAAAAAGAAAAAGTAAAAGTAAATGTAGAGTATAATTCAGAAGTACTAACAGGAATTAGAAAAACAGATGGTAGTGCAGAAAGAATTGCTGATATAAAAAAGAAATTAAAGGTTTTAAAACAAACTGATGTATATGTAACATTAGTTTCCAAAAAAGCTACATATGTAAAAGCACCATTAAAGATGACAAATGTTTTGCTTAAAAACGTAAATTTTCAATATGCTGTAAAACTATGGAATTACTTAAGTGAGCAAATTGAATTAAATGATAAGATTACAAATGAGAGTAGCGAATTTGAAGAAAAAGGAATGGTGAAAAAACTACTAGATGAAGATATATTCTTGATGCATTCTATATTTAAAAGCACAGATCTAGAAAATCAATTTAAAGGAAAAGCGAAAGCAGCAATAGAAGATAAAAAAGTTACAAAAGAATTAACAGATGCCTTAATTGAAAAGATTATAGAATTAAATCCAGATATGTCAGAAAAAGACATAAATAAATTGATAACAGATAAGTTGTTAGTAATGAAAACAAGAAAATTAATATCATTAAAACCAATAGAAGATAAATTTAAAGAAAAAATTGATAAATATATGGCAAATGCTAAAGAAGTGAGGTTAAAATAAATGGAAAGCGAAGAAGCAAAAGAAAAAGTTCCGACTAAAAAAAATAAAACTGTGAGGAAAACATTTAAAATTTTATGGGATATCATAGTAAAACTAGTAACATTATTAATTGTACTTATATCTTTAATTATAATAGTACAAAAAGTTACTAATAATAAAGAATCTTTCTTCGGATATAGAATCTTTAGAGTACAGACAGGAAGTATGATTCCTAAATATCAAATAGGAGATGTTATATTAGTAAAAAAACAAGATGTTGACAAAATTAAAGTTGGAGATGATGTAACATATTTAGGAGAAAGTTCATCTGTAAAAGGAATATTAATAACCCATAGAGTAATTGATATTCAAGAAGTAGATGGAAAAAAGGAATTTCACACACAAGGTATTGCTAATAATCTAGAGGATCCTGTAGTGTATGGAAATCAAATAAATGGTGTGGTACAATTTAAAATGCCAATATTAACATTACTATGCAAACTTTTAAATAACAAATATATCTTTTACTTTGGAGCAGTATTGCCATTAACTTTATATATATTCTTTAGAGTTTTAAAGGCAAATTATGATAAAAAAGTTGAAAGGGATTAGTATATGAAGAGAAAAAATACGATAAGAATAATAGAAATATTATTTATTATATCAATATTAATTACATTTTTTTCTATACAAAGAACCTATGCAAAATATTTCGAAAAAGTTGGAACAACATATAATACCAATATAAAAAAATGGGTAATAAACATAAATAACAATAATATTCATGATATGGACTCATTAAGCAAAATAATGCAACCAGTGCTTGTAGAAAATGAAAATATGAATAGTAATGAAACTCTAATTCCAGGAAGAGAAGGTTATTTTGATATGGTTTTAGATTATAACTATGTAGATTTAGCTTTTGAATATACATTTTCTATAGAGCAATTAAATAACACAAAGTTAGCGGATTTTGAAATTTATGGATATTCAGTTATTGATGGAGAAAATCCAGAAGTAGTAGAAACTAAAGAAATAAAAGGTGTTATTGATCCTACAACAGAATTAGATAGTAATGGAGAAAAGAAAAAAGACATAAGAATTCTATTTAGATGGAATGATGGTGAAGGCAGTGCTATGAACAATGCTTCAGATACTCAATTTAGAGGAGAAAAAAATACAGCTAGTGATGCTGATAAAGTACATACAATTTTAAAATATAAGGCAATTGTGACATTTTCACAATATATTGCTTAAGTATCAAATGATAAAATAGAGGGGTGAGTTTTTTGGAAATAAAAAATGTTAAGACAGAAAAATTAGAAGATGATGAAATATTAAATGTGCAAAAACAAGTAGAGAGCTTCTTAAAGTTTCTAAATAGCGAACAGGATAATATTAAGAAATTAGAGGAGGAAAATTCATGAAAGAATTAGTTGAAAATATTGAAAAACAAATAAGTACAGATAAAGATGTTATAGCTGTTCTACCAAGAAATGGAATCAAAGCAATAAAAACTCTATTAGAAACAATAAAAGAGATGACTGAAAAATATGAATACTTAAATGATAAATTAATGAAAGACATAGAAGAAAGATACAATAAACTTATAGATGTAGAAAAAAATCCACAGATTTCAGAAATAGAAGCTGAAATTGAAAAATACGTAAATTCAATAAATACAATAAATAATCGTTCTCCATTTGCGAAGATGGGATTAGACAAAATAATGTATAATGTCAATGGATATTATAAGAGTGATTTACAAAGATTAAACAGTGAATTAGTGGAAACTGTAAAAAATTTTGAAACAGTAGGAATTAAACTTACTGCAGAAGATTTTAATATAAGCGAATATGCTAAAGAGTATATGGAAGTCTTATTAGAAGAGGCATATAATGGAGATATTAATTCAGAAAGAGTTAAAGCAACATTTGAAAAAGTATATTTGAAATGTTCAGAAATGGTATCACATTTATATGCAAATATAAGATATATATATGACAAGCATGAAGAACATATAAAGAAATTCTATGATATGAAGACAGAAGAAATTACTAAAGATTTAAAAGCTACACAAGAAGAAATTGAAGAAAGCAAAAATAATCTTATTAAAAAGAAACATTTATTAGAAGAAGTTGATAGTAAGGTTATAATACAAAACTTTTTTAGTGGATTATGGAATATCAATGATTACAAAACAGATAATTATCAGAAAATGTATCTAGAGTTAATTTCTAAAGACATTACTAAAATATCAGAACAAGAAAAGAAAGAAATGGACGAGAATGTTGAAAAATTAAATGATAATTTAAATGAATATTCAAGATTTTGTGCATACAAGTTTTTAAATGATGAAGTATTAAAAATTAGAGAGGAAGAATTAAAGAAACAAGAGGCAGATAAAGAGAAAAAGGAAAAAAAGGCAAAGAAAACACAGTATGATCTTTTGAAAGAAAGTATCAAGAAATTAACTGTGGAGATATTTAAACTAAATGAAAAAATTGATAAACCAGAAAAAGGATTCTTTAAAAAAGTATCTGCAAATGAAAAAAAAGAAAGTGAAATGATTTTACAAAGAAATAATCTAATTCTTGATCTGAAGAAAACTTACATGGATTTAGATGGAGAAATAATGAAGAAAAATATAATGGAAAAAATTAATGAAATTTCATCTGTTCTTGATGTATTAAAATTAGCAAGCAATGACTATGGATTCATGGCAAGAGCAATCATAAAGAAAAATGATGAAATAACAGATAAAGAATTAGGAGAAATGATAAAAGAAATAAGAGATTATATTACATTTACAAATTTCGGAGTAATAAATTATGTACAAATAAGCGAGAAAAAAGAATTAGCTATTATAATTAAAGACAAGTATAAATTATTTGGAATACAAGTTTCAAAAGATAATTTTCAGGAAGATAGCATCGAAGATTTTATGAAGAAAGTTGCTATCATTACAGATTACAACAATATTTTGAAGAGTGAATTTTCAATTGAAAATTTACAATACATTATGACTGTAAAAGGAATGCTAAAGAAGTAATTGGGTGTGAGAAAGTGGAATATAATGTAGATAAAATTTCTAGTAAAATTAAAAATAAGAAAATAAAACATAAAATATTTAAAATAGTTTTATTGAGTATTTTGTTTATTTTGTTTATTATTAATTTGATATTATCATTTGAAGAAAATACTCATATATGTGGAATTTACGTTTTTAACATTATATCTGAAAGTATGGTACCTACATTAGATGTAAATGATGTAGTAGTTGTTAAAAAGTGCAAACCAACAGAATTACAAGTTGGGGATATCATAACATATGAAATAGATGGAAGAACAGTTTCACATAGAATAATACAAATTACAAAAGATGCAAATGTTTTAATTACTACTAAAGGCGATAATAACGAAGTACAAGATCCAGTGCCAATAAAAGGTGACCAAGTCTTTGGAAGAATGCTATTTAGAGTAAGAAAAATAGGAAAAATTGTTGGTTATATACAAAATGTAAGAGGACTTATTAATATAGTTATATTTATTTTTATAGTTTATATTTTAATTAGTTTAAAAGAGCAAAAAAGGAATACTAGAAAAATTAAAAGAAAAAAGTATGAGATAAAGAAACTTAGAGACAATTATCATCTATAGAAGAGGTAATGAAAATGGAAAATGATATTTATTCGAAAAATGATATAATAAAAAGAGTAATAAAAATAATATTTAAGATTTTTTATCAAATCTTAATAATATTTTGCTTTATATTAACGGCAATCATTATTTTACAAAAAATTACTGATAGTAATGGTTCAATTGGTGGATATAGAATATTTAGAGTTATTACAGGAAGTATGATTCCGCAATATGATATAGGAGAAGTAGTAATAAGTAAAACAACTGATCCAAGTGCTATTAAAGTTGGAGATGATATTGTTTATAGAGGAACCTATGGCGAATACAACGGGAAGATAATCATGCACGAAGTTATAGGAATAGATAAAGACCAGAATAATAATTTTACATTTCATGCAAAAGGACTTGCAAGTGGTAGTGTGGAAGATCCACAAATTAAACCACGTCAAATATATGGTGTAGTAAAATATAAATCTGCAATTTTAGCTATATTATATGATTTAGCAACAAATATATATACTGCATTTATAATTATATTTATCTTGGTACTAAATGTATTTATTGCATTTAAATTTCCAGAAAAGATAAAATTAAAACAACTTGCAGAATCTGAAATTACAAGTGATTCAGATGAAGATGCAGAGCTGGAAGACGAAGAAAAAATAGAAGAAAACAACGATATAGACGTTGAAGAAAATGCAAAAGATGAACAAGAAGATAAAACAGATGAAGAATAATGTTCTATTTATTTAAGTTTCAAAAGATAGGAGGGTTTATGAATATATTACGTGAATTCAGAAGAGTTAAAAAAAGAAGCATAGCAACTAGAATAAAATTACTTTTATTGTTTTCAGTAATATTAATAGTAAATACCTATGCGTGGTTTAGTGCAGACAAAGATGTTGATTTAAAAGGACTGGAGGGAGATGTTACCTCTTGGGATGTGGCTTACTATGTTAATGAGGATGAAAATGAGATTCTCGATCAAACAGCGGTATTTACCATAGATGAACTATACCCTGGAATGCCAGAAAGGCAAGATGTAGTTCACGTTTATAATCTTGGAACAACTAGTACAACAATCAAATATGAATTACTATCTGTAAAAATATTTGGACAAGAAGTTTTAGACAAAATAAAAGCTGATAATGGAATTGTAACAGAAGGCAATACAACATATATATTTTCTGATAACACGCAATATCCATTCAATGTTAGTTACACATATGATAGAGACAGATTAGATGGAAAATATGTTAGTGATTCAAGTACTCCTAATGCAGTTACTACATTTAAATTTAATGTAGATTGGCCTTATGAAGAAGGGGCAAATGAAGAAGAAAAATTGGCAAAAGATATATTAGATACCAAGTTTGGAAAAGATGCGTATAATTTCTATAAAGAGGGAACAAACAATTCTCAAAAAGCAGTGGAAATATATGTGAAAATAACAAGTAGTATATTACGCCAAAACTAGTAAAATCAAGATATTAAGGCTATTTAAAAAAACAAAACAAAATGCAATATAATTGTAACATAAATGTAATATTAAAATCATTGACAAACATTAAAAGACTAAGTATAATGTTAATAGAATTTGTTGAAAAAAATATTTTTTTGGAGAACCAGGTGAGATTATGGCGAATGAAACAATAGAAAATGAAGAAACATTAGAAGACAAAGTTGATGAAACAACAGCGACTCAAAAACTGGAAGAAAAGGCAAAGAAGGAAAAAAAGAAGAAAACACGAAAGACAGTTTTTAAAATATTGCTAGTAATAATTATATTATTTTTAATAAATGTATATATAATATTATCAATATTTTATAAGGGTGAAAATTTTACAGTAACTCTTGATAGCGAATACGGAAGAGAAAGTGGTCTGGTAATATATGAAGACCAAAACAAATATACCAGAACATTCTTGAGATCAAAAGATATCGACTTTTTTACAGACATTTCAGTGAATTGGTTACCAGAAGATATAGACAACGAAGGTGATGGTTCACACAATGGTAAGAACTATATTGCTTATACTTTTTATGCAGAAAATATGGGGCAAGATACAATAAATTATTGGACAACAATTAAAATTGATGATGTAATAAAAGATGTAGATGAAGCAATAAGAGTTATGGTCATAAAAAATGGAAACAAAGTTATATATGCAAAAAATAATAGGTCTACCGAACAACCTGAGCCAAATACAATACCATTTAAGAATAGACTCTATGTCAATAGTTGGGGTGGAAAACTTTGAAAGTTTTCTGCCTCAGCTTTTTTAGTACAATTTAATGTTTAGACTAAAAAATACCTAAATTTATGTAATTATTTCCTCAGTTAATAAACCAATCACTATAATTGGCAAAAACTGTTAATATATATAATTAATCTAATTTAATAACATTATTCTAGCTTTAAAGTTTTCAAAATTTGTCATACCAAAAGTTACACGCTTTAAAGCTTTTATTTTATTGTTTGTTCCTTCAATTGGACCATTTGAATATGGAACTTCAAGAGAATTCTTAATTTCATAAGCCCAATGCTGATAGGTCTTAGCACAATCAACCAATTGAGGAACAGGAGATTCCAAATTTCGTTTTACCCATTCAGAAAATAGTTCTTTTTTATTTTTAGAAGATTCTTCAGAGTGAATAATATCTAATAAACATTCCTTTTCTCTGTAAGCAATACGAAGATTTTCAGAATAATTAATAAGCATATTTTCAAGCTCATCATATCTATTTTCCTTTATTTTACATCTTCTAGAAAGTAGTAGATGTCTAGAATGTTTAAAATATTTTCTTTCAGATTTGGGCAAATTGCTTTGAACTTCAATTCTTATTTTATCTAAAGCGTTACAAGCATATCTAGCCCAATGGAAGTGATCTGCAACAATTTTCGCTTTACGAAAGTAGGTCATTCCAATATCTTTATAAGATTCCCATAAATCAGTAACTAAATATTTAACATTATCAAGTTGCTCTTTAGGAAATTTTTTGAAATAGTCACAAAGAAAATGTTTATGCCTACATTCAAGAACATCAATTACTTTATGAGTTTCACCATCTAATAAAGCTACTTGGTACTTATATTTACCAGAATTACCTTTAAATTCATCTATACAAAGAACTCGAGGTAAAGTAGAATTAGTTATAGAAAGATAAGGTAACATTTTAGAGATAAATCCTGCATCGATATTAATGTTTTTAGCAATAGTAGAAGCAGAGATATTATTTTTTAGTTGCTCAACAATATAATAAACCAATCTTTTGGATTTTCGTTTATATTTAGCAACAAAATCATTTTGTGGATAAAAAGATTTACCACAATTTTTACATTCATATCTAGTCTTTTTTAGGAAGATAGTAGTAGGCTTAAATTGAGCAGGAATATCCCTTATAGCTTGAGTATAGTGGTCGTGAATTTTAGAAGTAGTAGTTCCACAGCAAGGACAAATCTGTTCAGAAATAGGTAGTTCAGCATAAATTTGAACCGAATTTTTAAAATTTTTAACACTTTTTACATTTAACTCTTTTAAATTTAATAAATTTTTGATACAATTACTTAGCACTTATCAATACCTCCTTTAATGTTTTCTGAGCAATTACATTTTATCAGGTATTTTCGATAAGTGCATTAATTTTATTAAAAATAATAAAAATGTTGAAGTATTTATTTAACCACCCCAACATTTATTATAGAACCTAAATTAGAAACATCCTTATTATTATTTTTCAACCGCATTTGGTTCATCTAAAATTTCTGTTTTTTCTTGTTCCGAAATAAAATTATACTTTACCATTTTATCTAAAACCTGTTCTTGTCTTTGTTTTGCTAAATCTAAATGTTTAGTAGGACAATATGCTGATGGAGCATTTGGAATTCCAGCTAACATACTTGCTTCATTTCTATTCATATCTTTAGGCTCTTTATTATAATAGCCTTCTGATGCTTCTTTTACACAATAATATCCGTCTCCAAAATAACTCGTATTTACATATAATTCTAATATTGTGTCTTTATCACAATTTTTTTCAATCTCACATGCCATAAACATTTCTGCTATTTTTCTTAATGCTGATTTCTCCTGTGTAAAATAAATATTTTTAGCTAATTGCTGTGTAATTGTACTTCCACCTTCTCGCAATTCCATATTTTTAACATTTACTAAAATTGCTCTTGCTAAAGCTATTGGATCTATTGCACCATGATTGTAATATCTTCTGTCTTCTACTGCAACTACTGCATCCAAATAAAATTCAGGTAAATTATTTATTTCTGTATAATTTTCTTCTTTTTTTATTTCTGATACTTTATCTGCTACACTTATTTCATTTAGTGCAGTTTTATACATTTCATATCCTTTATAAGTTAATATTACACCTGCAAATATAATTACTAATATTACTGCCATTATTACTCTTTTTATAAATTTCAACATACTATCACCCTATTTTCATTTTACATTTGCAATGTGACTAAAAAATGACTTTTTCTACTTTTTTTCATAATCCAATATATCTCCTGGCGTACACTCTAACACTTCACAAATCTTATCTAATGTAGAAAATCTAATTGCTTTTCCTTTGTTTGTCTTTAAAATTGATAGATTGGCTGCGGTTATTCCTACCTTTTCTGCAAGTTCTTGAGAAGATATTTTTCTTTTTGCCATCATTACATCTAAATTTACAATAATCATATCATAGCCTCCTTATATCGTCAACTCATTTTCTTCTTTATATTCTGTCGCTTGTTTTATTAGCTCAGCTAAGATGTAAAATGCAATTGCAACTCCTGCAAATAGAATTATCATAAATGCTAATCCTAGTACTATAACTACATCTGCACCTTTTGCTAAAAATATTGTATATAATAAATCTATTGTCCAAAGCACTGTTTCCACTAAAGAAGCTATACCTGATATTTTTAACCTTTTTACATTTTCCATGCAAAATGGATTTTTATTTTTTAATGAGTCAAATTGGCCTATAAATTGGCGAACTATTACTAACAAAGCTATTCCATTTGGGTATATTACAAAAGCTGTTGCATTAAGTTTTAACCCAACCATTTGTAATTGAAATGGTAATATAATCAATAATACTATTCCTCCCCAAAAACACACCTGTAAAAATATTTTTAAAATTTTTCCTATTCCATTTTCTCCTAGAATTTCCATATACATCCCCCTAATTATATCTGAATTTTTCAAGAACTTTTTTGGCTTTCCATCTTGATAAATTAAATTCTGCTAAAGTATGCTTTTCATTTAACTCATCTCTCTTAGATACCAAATAATTGTCTAATTTATTATTTAATACCAAAGATCGATCTGGATAATCATTATCACTTGTATATTTAAATTTTGTATCATGCAATCTCATCAATTGTTCAATTGTGTCTGTATTATCTAGTCTTTTTAAATAATCCACATCAATTTTTCCTGTTTCTATATATCTATCAATATTGTTTTTGGCAATTATATAATCAATATTTATAAAATTAACCAAGCAATACATTGAAACTACTATAATAAAATATACTTTCATCAAATTTATATTTTCTTTTAATATATACATTGCTGTTGGAATTAATAAAATCATTTCTGTTATTAATGTAAAATCAACCAATATACGTAATCTTGTATTTCCATAATTTTGTTGATATATTGTCATTCTTGCAAATGATGAAATGATAATTATTAATGTGAATATCAACATCATTATACATATTATTTTCTTGTATTGTGCTTGCTTTTGCGTTTCTTTTAAGTTCTTGCCAGTAGCCTTTAAAATCATTACAATATTAATTAATGATACTACCATCAATTGGAAAAATCCTTGTCTTGCATAACTTGAATATTTGATATTTTCTATTGTAAATAATGATTTTATTTGTATAAAACAGAATAGCAAATATATTACGTTTAATGCGGTTATCATCATATATATTGTAAATCCATCTTTCTTTTTTGGCTCTTCTTCATCAAATTCTTTTAATCCATTGTCTTTATCTAGCATATTCATAAAAAATCCTGCAAAATAAAAGAATGGAATAATAATACTAAAGAATTCTTTTACCAATGCTGGTATGCTAAATAAATACAAGTTATCAAATATATCTCCAAATAGATTTGCAAATTCTGAATCTGCAGAACTTAATAGTGCAATTACAATTAAAGCAATTACAATTGTAAAAAATACTGCTTTTACAATATTGTGTTTTTCTTTTGAACCTTCTTCTTTCGGAAATATTAAATTTATTCCTTTTTTAACAACTTCTCCTATATAATTAATTGGTTGAATTAGCATCAAGATTATTTTAAATATCATTGATTTGCCTTGATTATTTGAAGTTGCTGTTATTATCATAATTACATATAAAAGTGGTATTACAATCATATTTATAATTTTAAATACTGTATTATCAAATATAAAATATGTAATAGATAATAAAACAATTGGTATTGAAATTAGTAATGCCTTTTTATTTTCGATTTTTCCTTTTAACAATCTGAATGTTATGTACAACACTGGTAGCACAAATAATATTGCTGACAATCCTACATTTTGATTTTTAAATAAGATCGACTGCCATATAGCCAAAAATAATGCTCCTATCAATAATTCCATACGAATTTCCTCCTTTGATATGAGCATTATATTATTTGTTTTATTATTTGTCAATACTTTTTTATTGTTTTTCAATAATTTTATTGTTTGTCAAATCTTTTTACTGGTATAAAATTTTCTGCAAATTTATATTTATCCCTATTATAAATATAGAAATAACCTAATACTGAAAATACAACTGCACCTATAAAGTTTACAATTAAATCTTTCATTGTGTCTATTAATCCTATATCCAAATATCCACCATCTATATCTGTTTCGACTACTTCTCCATTTTGATTACTATATATAGCTGTTTTAAATATATTATCTACTATCACAGCTTTATTTTTTCCTTCTGGCTCTAATTCTACTGTTGATATTGTTTGCACAATTCTATCTTTTTGCATATCATATTTAAAAATCTGGTCTGCACCGAACTCAAAAAATTCCCAAATTACTCCTATTGTCATGGAAAAGCAAAATGCTACTAAAGCTACAAATACAGGTGATAATTTAATTTGAT
>OJLA01000375.1_pt1 | contig 39490 bp, 32 predicted proteins | sample 1596611 | NCBI WGS metagenome assembly OJLA01 (sample SAMEA4350168, study PRJEB24818) | metagenome | biome: human; feature: gut; material: faeces | place: Denmark | collected 2013-09
TAATAAATCATTTTAAATTTTCAAAAAATCTCCAAACCATTGACATGTAAACAACTGTAAGCTATAATGCTTATAGCAGTAAGTACTTGTATAAGGTGCTATTGGAGAGAAAAAGCCAACTACGAACCAGGCGGTTGCAGGTTCAAGCCCTGTCAGCTACACCAAAATGCACTTATTTATAAGTGTATTTTTTTAACTTGCTAATTTCTTTTCCGGCCTAATGTCTTGTATTCTTATTTTTATTGCATTGTTAAAATATTTATCATTTTCTGCAATAAGTTTTTGTAATTCAAGCTCACTATTTTGTTGTCTATATAATTTCAACATTTCATTTTTCTTTCTTTCTTCTGTAATATGTATATAATATTTTCTTGTTGTGTCAAAATCAGCATGTACCATAATAACATGTAATACTTCAGGAGGCATACCCAAAGTTGAGCATAGTGTTGAAAATGAATGTCTTAAACCATATGTAGTAAGATGTTCTAAATTATATTTTTTTATAAATTGTGGCATCTTATTTGTCAAATTCTCATAAACAAAAGGTTGTCCATTTTCATCATATAAAATGGTATCTTTATAAGCATTAAAAGATAAATTAAGACTAGCAATATGTATGAGCCAAAGCAAATGGTCAGGGCTTATATACAACACTAAAGAATATTATAAAAAATTTGATAGCTTACTAAAAAGTATTGATGAAGAATATAGAGCTACTATCATAAATTTTGGAAAATATAAACTTGTAATGTTTGCAATGGCTAAAATTATGAAAATGGAAATAACAGAGCAAAATATTGAAAAGGACTTGATAAATCAATAAAAGAATGATAAAATACTTATGTTAACTTTTTTAAATCCTGTTTTACATGTTGATATATAACATTCATTGTAAAATTATTATTTTAAGGAGGAAAAGCAAATGTTGAGCGAAAAGAATCTTCGGGAAATTAAGGAATATGAGGAAGCTGGCATTGATGTTGTTGCCATCGGCAGTGGTGGAACACTAGATTACGCTACTAAAGGTATTGGTGGCTGTGAATATTGCGACCAGTGTAGTGCTTTTAGGTTACTTCCTGATCCTGATCCGTTTGATTGGTTCAGAGATGGTGATATGAAAGCCGTATGCCTTGAGGTTAATGGAGTAATTGAAGGTTCTCTTGAGAGACCTAGCGAATGTACTAATATTCGCAAACCTCTCTACTGCCCTAAGCTTGGTCGCGAGCTGAGTGAAGAAGAAAAGAAGACAGCAGCTGAAAGTCTGAAATGGGCAAAGGAAAGGATGAAGAGAAGATAAATTTGTACTCTACCAAAAGAGATGTTGTTTTGTACGACATCTCTTTTGGTATAAAACATTTTTTTGATTATTAGTAAAATTTTTGCCATTGTATTGTATTTTATAGAAAATATGATATACTTTAATAAATTGATTGATATTTGTATCAATCGTCAAGAGAGCCCAAAAGTTGTAAATAACTACTTCGTTGGCACCATAACATAAAAGCCATACAAGTATTGAAATGTCAATACTCGCATGGCTTTTTTAAATTATCTCTGGATTATCATCTAAAATTACATCAACAATTTTATCATTATCAACCAAGTTAAATGGAACAACATAACCTTGTAAAGACTTAGCCTTTACTCGTAAATTATAATTTTCCGTATTCACATAAATACTTGATTTACCTTTTCCATTTTTAGCCTCTTGGACCAAATTAGAAACTGGTGAATTTCCATCAAATGCTATAACAATAGAAGTTCTTCTTTCAAAAATCTCATAATTAAAACTCTTATAAATTCCAAACTCTTCACTTTCTGTGGAAATGCGAATTCCTGAAATTGATTTATTTTGCAGTCTTTCCCCTACTTCTTTTGAAATCATTTTAGGGATAATTGCATATATTTCAAACTTTTTGTGTAGTTTATTTGTTAAATTAATTAATGCCTTTTCATATCCTTCAACTTTGTGTCCTATTACAAAATATGCCTTTTGGTTATCAATTTTTTTAATTAATTCTTCTAACATTTGTATGCCTTGTTCTGTAACCCTTGTTTCCCTATGTTTTGCGTTAAAACTTCCCCCTGCAATTATTATTGGCATTTTGTCTGTTGGTAGTGGTTTTATTTTGTTTTTTAGTATTTCTTCTGATTCTATTTTGTTGTTTATTCTTAGTGGAATATTGTTGTTTTTGTTTTCATCTTCTATTTTTTCTTCTAGTTCTAGTATTGCTTCTCTTATGCTTCTTCCTGCTAGAAATTCGTTGAATTTTTTGCTTTTTTCTTTAAAGTATTTGTCTTCGTGCTTCATTATTTCGTCTTCTACTTTTCTCATTTTTAGGAAGTCATGGTCATTTAGTCCTAGTAGATTTTGTATTGCTAATTGTTCATCTATGGTGTTTGTTCCGTAGAATCCACATCCGTCTGTTCCTTGTACACATTTGATGTCATTTTCTAAGTATTTTTTTATTGGATGATTTTTTAGGTTGCTTAAGTTGTTTAGTCTTACATTTGATGTTAATTGGAATTCAAGTACTGCTCCTGATTTTTTTATTTCTTGTATTAATTTTTGTCCTTGAATTGAGTCTAGTTTTGGAGTATATAGTCCATGTCCAATTCTTATTCTTGGCATCTTTTGACCTGGTTTTAAACTGTTTTTTACACATTCTATTGATTTTTTTACATTGTCTCTTAAACTGTCATTTTCACCTGCATGTATTCTTATTGTATATCCTTTGTCTTCTTTGCATACATATTGAACTATTTCTTCTATTGCTGGTTTTAATTCTGATATGTCATTTATTTCTTCTCCTATAAAGTCGCTTCCTACTACATATGGACTTTTTGATATTGCTTTTAGTATATTTAAGTTTTCTCTTAAATAGTTACTGCTTGTTTTTGAGTCTTTTATTATTGTTAATGGTATTCTTCTGATTGCTACTAGAAATCTTATTTTTACTCCTGTTTCTTTTTCTATTTGTGGCATTATTTGGTGTACATCTTCTAATAGTTCAATTGCAGGTGTTCCTTTTTTTGTTAGTGTTGTGTCTGATATTTCTGTGTAATATATGCCTTGTTTTTGATATTCTCTTGCTATCCATAATAGTTTGTCTTGTCTTAAGTTGTTTTTGGCATATGGACTGCCTTTTTGAGTGTCTTCTATCATTTTTGTTAGCATTTCTTTTATTTCTTTGTCTGGTATTTGTTCTATTTTGCTTTTTTCTAGTTTGATTTTTTCAGTGCTTTCTGTTCCTTTTGCAAAAACGTATCTGTATAAATATAGTTTTTCGAGATTTGTGAATACTGCTTGTCCATCTTTTAGTATTTCTAGGCTTTTTCTTATTTTTGCGATGTTTTCTGGTGCGTTTTCTATGTTGTTTAGTATTAGGTCTGCAAAGTTTATAAATGTGTTGTCGTCAATTCTTCTTGTTAGATATTTTCCTGTTAGTGTTGAATTTTCGAATTGTTTTTCGACTTCTTTTCTTTGTTCATATATTTTTTCTTCTTGCTCTTTGGTTATTTTTAAGTCTATTTTCTTGATATAATATAATGGATATCTAACTTGGTGTTTTATTCCTAGTGCTATTAGGCTGTCTGCGGGCAAGTTTGCATTCATGTGTGTATGCAGGTCTGTTCTGAATTTTGCTTTTTTTAGTATGTATGATTTTACAAGTGTTTGATTTATGCTTAGATTGTATCTTTTTGTTTGTGACATTAGTGTTTTGCTTATTGCTGGTATTGTTGCTTTTATTTCTATTTTTCCGTCTGCGTATATGTTTGCTATTTTTATTCCTCCTAGTCTAAATATGTAAACTTCTTCGTTGTCTCCGTTTAAACTTGCTGGTATTTTGCCTTTTATTATTTTCATGTCTTTTTCGTTTTTTATTGTTTTTAGTCCGCATATTTTTGCTAGGTTTGTTATTAGGTTTCCTGTTCCATGGTTTGGTGTTTCTAATATATATGTTAGTTCATCTTCACTTGTTTTATATAGATTTACAATAATGTCTTTTTCTTTGTCTAGATAAAATTTGTTTATTATTTTTTGTTTTTCTGTTATTTTTGTTTTTTCCATTATTCTTTGTCGAGTTCTTTAGGCTCGCTCTCCTCCGTTCCTTTTAATAGTTAATTCAATATTTTATCATATTTTTTGTTATATTTCAAGGATTTATGTTGACTTTTAAAATAAAACCAGAAAAATCAATTTTGAAATTTTCTGGTTTTATAGATTATATTTTATTTTTTTATTTGTATTTCATATTTCTTTGGAATGCTATCTTGTAACAATCCTTTTATTAAAGTTTCTGCTTGTTCGTCTGCGGCACTTAATATTCCCATTTCTTCAACTTCTTTTTTTGCGTCTTTTTCTGCTAAAGTATTTGCATTATTAGCATCTTCTTTTGGATTTGTATTTACTAATGCAAAATCTGTTCTTAAATATTTGATACTGCTCGTGTCTACTTTGACGTCTAATACTTTTGCTTTTGGTATTGTAACCCAAACTATTGGTTTAAAATCGTCTTGTTCGATTTTTACTTCTTTTACGTCAATTCCTGCTCTTGCAGTTGCTTCATATACCATTACAAAATTAGATTTATTTATGACGGCAATGCCTTCATCATCGTATTCATATATACCTTTGAATGTTAATTTTGCAGTTGTTAATTCACTTGATTTTTCAAGTTTTGCCGTTAGGTATGTTGTGTCTATTTTTTTATTTTTGTTGTATATGTATATTGCTATTGCTATTATTGCAACTATAATTAATGTGGTAATTACTGTTATTTTTATTAATTTTATTTTTGAAAATGGTTTCTTTGTTTTTTCTTCTTTTTTCATTTTTTGTTCCTTTCTTGCCTTGTATTTTATTTTTTTAATATTGAGCCATTATGATTCCTCTTATAATTAAAAATGCTATAATTGCTACTCCTATAATAATTAGTATTTTTAAACATCCCTTCATTTTTGTCCCTCCTTTCTCTATAATAGTTCTTGTTTTTCTCGCGAATAATTTATAACTTTTTAATATATTGTTCCTTTTTCTTCTTTATATTTTTCAAATGTTTTAATACACTCGTCCCTATCTAAATGAGTTAAGTGTATCAAATCCTTGTTGTTTCCCTTTAGATAATCATAAATAATATCATCTCTAAAACCTATCTCCCCTGCATCTTCTTTTGTACAGCCATAATATACTTCTTTGATATTTGCCCATATTATTGCAGATAGACACATTGGGCATGGCTCACAAGATGTGTATAAGATGTAGTTTGATAAATCATATGTGTTTAGTTCTTTGCATGCTTCTCTTATTGCTACAACTTCTGCATGTGCTGTTGGGTCGTTGTTTTTTAGTACTCTGTTGTTTCCATTTGCTATTATGTTTCCGTCTTTATCTGTTATTACAGCACCAAATGGTCCTCCTTCTTTATTTGCTACTCCATTGTCTGCATTTTCTTTTGCAATTTTCATGTATTTATTCATTTTATTTTCTCCTTTTGTTTTTTTGAATTTTTTGTTTTTATTATACCTTATTTTGATAATTATCTCAATATATGAAATTTAAAAACCTAATTACTCCATTTTATTATGGAAAATTAGGTTTTGGTTAAAAAAAGTATTTAATTCTTTCGTAATTCGGTATCTTCAAATAAACTTAAAATTTCATTAAAATCTCTTCTTATTTCGCTTTCATCTTTTCCTTTAAGGTCATAATATAAATTTTTATTTTTACATCCCGAAAGGTGTAAGATTTCTCCTACTGATAAAAATGGGCTAAATAGGCCTTCGTTACACATATTGAAATATGGACAATTTTTGATACAAAATTGCGAGTATTTTGCTCCCTTTGATGCATCTTTTACTTGCACCCATTGGTTACCAATAAAATATCCACTTCTTGGTATTCCAAAAGAATTATATATGTGATATTCTGATTTACTATTGTCTGAAATTTTTTCTAAATATGAAGTTACTCCTTCTAATGATACATACGAATCTTTCCCGAATTTTAATGCTTCTTCTCCTGTTATTTGGTGTTTTATACCATAATAATCATCTCGTATTATCAGGTCTAATATCTTGATGTTTACACCTAAACTGAATGATTTTTCTATTAATTCGTTAATTTCTTCTATGTTTTGTTTTGTTACCACAATATTGAACCTTGTTTCTATTTTTCTTTTTATTAATTCTTTTGTTATTTTCTTTATTTCAGGTGATAGATACTTAGGATATTGTATGCCATGTATATATTCGTTTACAGAGTCTACACTAATTACAATATCAATTCTTTCTTTGTAGCGCTCTATTATGTCTAATATATTATTTAATTTATATCCATTCGTATTTAAACGAATTTTTGTATTTTCACCTAGATTCATTATGTAGTTAATTAATTCTGGTAAATATTCTACCATTGTTGGTTCTCCACCTGTTATGCGAAATATTGTAATTCCTAATTCATATGCAACTTTGATTATCTTTTTGATACTTTCATAGTTTATTGTTCCTTTTAAATTAGTTTGTATGTTTTCGCCTGTTGGTTTACAGTAGAAGCATTTGTAGTTGCAATTCGTTGTTATTGCTATTGCTAAATAATTTATCCGTTCCTTTTCGTTTTTGTTCATTATACTCTTCCTTTCTTTCCTATTATATTTACAATAGGATTTGTGCATATTATTTGTACTTTTTTATGATACCATTTTTATGTTGAGTTGTATAATATTTTTTTGTCTGTTTGTGATAACCAGAAGTTATAACGAACTTGAGTTTAAAATTTTTCTCTTATTATTTTTATTAAACAATTTATTTCTTTTCTTCTTTCTGTATTAAAATATATCCCGAATTCAATTGGTTGAAGTTTTAATTCTGTTTTTAGTTCTACTAAATTGTATTTTTTTAATTCTTCTTTTTCTAGATATTCTTTTGTAATTAGTCCTATTGAGTCGCTTTTACTTGTTATTTCTAATATTGTATTGTAACTTGAATTTTTTAAGTTTAATTTTTTATTTTTTGTTAGTTCGTTTAGTCTTGTTACTGTTTGAGCATATTTTCGTGGAACATATATAATTTTTTTCTCTATTTCTTCTAGTGTTAATACTTTATTTGCTATATCTGAATTTTTATTTATTATAAATATATCGTTTAATTTTCCAAGTGGTATGTATTTTATATTCTTATTTCTATATCCTTCTACTTTTTTAGAAAATACTATGTCTATTTCTTTATCTTCTAGCATTTCTAACATTTTGTTTGTTTCATAACATTTTAAATCTGTATTTATGTCTGGATATTCTAAATAAAATTCATTTACGCTTTCTCCAAATACTTTATTTAATAAATGGTTATGAGAACCTATTGTTATATTTTTGCTTTTACTAAATTCTTTATCTATTTCAATTATTTCATTTATTGGTTGTTTTAATTTTTGATATAATTTTTCTCCTGTTTCTGTTAATTTTAGTCCTTTATTATTTCTTTCAAATAGTTTTGTCTCTAGTATGTTTTCTAAATTTTTTATATGTTTTGTTACGGCGGGTTGAGATATATTTAATTTTTCACTTGCTCTAGTGATGTTTTGTTCTTTGGCTACTGTTACGTATATTTTATATAATTCTAAATTTACCATATTAATCACCTTTCATATATTTTTCTTTTAATTAAATTATAAAAAGGGGGCAATTTGCCCCTCTCTCAGTTTTGGAGGTCGCCTTTTGAAACCTTGAATCCTAAATTTCTAAAGGCTACTGCCAATTCTTCGTATGCATAATCTTTTTTGCCTTTTATGGCTATAAGATTCATTTTTGTATTGGACGTGTTTAGTAAAGCATGTTGTCCTCCTTTGGGACATATATATGCCTGTCCTCTAGAAGGCCATATCCATACCTCCCATTCTTCAATATGTTTATGAGTCCGTATTATTAAATTCGGTCCCACTTCCAGACATTGCACCTCTTCAATGTCTTCCAGGACAGTTTTTTTCACCTCACAGTCCCGTTTCCCATTATTGTTCAAATCGATTAGCATATCTTTTGGTAATTTTTCTGTTTTAATCATATTGCTTCCTCCTAATAAATACATCTTGTTGATGATACAATTATATCATATTTACATAATTTAAGCAAATTTACCGGATTATTTTCCGAAACTTCTTGACACCAATTTGCATAAAAATTTTTTGTTTTAATATATTTTAATAACATCCTTTGATATGGAGGAACAAAATGATTGTAAAAACTTTAAAAATAAATAAATATTTCTACCTTATAACAACAACGTTATTAATAATTATAACTTTAACAAGTTACATTTTCATTTCAAAATCGGCAAATTTTGGACCCGAATTATTTTGGAATAACTACTCACATTCTTCACTAACAGAATCTTCTGATGGAAATTTTATAAAATGGGTTGATTTTAATGTTACTTCTGAAGCAATGTCAAAAACTGCAAAATTAGATATAGACTCTCACAATTCTGATTCTGAAATTAAATATAATTGGATAGAATTGTTGGCATATCTTGCTTGTAAAAATGGTGGGAATTTTAAGAATTTTAAACAAAATGATTTGGATAAGTTGGTTGTACAATTAAAAAATGGAAAATCTATTCAAGATTTAACACAAAATATGAAGTATTATAATTACTATTTTAATGCATATTCTGCTGTTTTAGGTGGATTCATTGGTAATTATTCTGTTGAAGTAGCAGATGAAAATGGTACTACTCATTTTGAAGATAAATATGGCATTAAGGCTTTTTTGCCTATTGCAAAAAATTATAGTTTTAGTCATTATGATGATTTTGGTGCTTCTAGATCTTATGGTTTTAAGCGTACCCATTTGGGGAATGATTTGATGGGAAGTATTGGAACTCCAATTATTGCCGTTGAGTCTGGGACTGTCGAACATCTGGGTTGGAATCAGTATGGTGGTTGGCGTGTTGGTATTAGGAGTTTAGATGGAAAAAGATATTATTATTACGCTCATTTGAGAAAAAATCATCCTTATGCTGCAGGTCTTACAGAGGGGGCAAAAGTTACTGCTGGCGATGTTATTGGTTATTTGGGAATGACTGGTTATAGTACTAAGGAGAATGTAAATAACATCAATGTTCCACATCTTCATTTTGGTTTGCAACTTATTTTTGATGAGTCTCAGGTTGATGGTAATAATGAGATTTGGATTGATGTTTATAATATTATTGAGTTTTTGATGCAAAATCGCTCTACTGTTTTTATGAATAATTCTGATACAAAGGATTTTGTGAGAAAGTTTAATTTTAAAGAATAGTAAAAATATTTTAACCTAATACATTCCATGTGTCAATGTTTATGGCGTGTATTAGGTTAAGTACTATTATTTTTTTCCGTAATACTATTGATATTGTTTTGTTTATTTTACCTCTTGCAATTTGTAATGTAACAATATCATTTGGATTTTTGCTATAAATATATTCTCGTAAATCATTCATAGTTTCAAGTTCTTTGTTATCTATTGCTACAATTATATCTCCTTCTTTCAGCTCTGTTTTTGATGCAGGTCCATTTTTTATAATTTGAGTTACATATATTCCACTGTCGAATTTTAATGTATTATTAATTGAAATTCCAGAACTATTATCTAAATATGGTATGATATTTTTATCATACGCATATACTCCCATTGTTGCTTGTTCAAATTTATTATTTTTTATAAAACTTTGAATTACTGGTTTTACAACATTTATTGGAATTGCAAATCCTATTCCTTCTGCGGAAGATATTTTTACTGTATTAATTCCGTATTACTTCTCCGTTTGGATATATTAAAGGTCCACCGCTGTTTCCTGGGTTTATTGTTGCATCTGTTTGGATTAAGTCTGACATGTATGTTGTATTTTCTTTTTCTTCTAGTTTTATTGTTCTGTTTTTACTGCTTATTATTCCTGATGTTACTGTTCTTCTAAATTCGAATCCTATTGGATTTCCTATTGCATATACTGTTTCCCCTATTCTTATTTTGCTTGAGTCCCCTAATGTTATATATTTTAAATTATTTGCTTCTATTTTTGTTATTGATAAATCTAAATCTGAGTCGCTCCATACTACTGTTCCATCGTACTTTTTACTATTTTCTAATGTTATGTAGCATGTACTATATTTTGTTCCTGTTACGTGTTCGTTACTTAGTATATATCCGTTTTCTGATATGATTATTCCTGTTCCTAGTCCTAGTGTTGTTTCTGTGTTTGTGGAAAATATTGAACTTCCTGCGTCTTTTAGTTTTGATATTCCTACTACACTTTCCATGGTTTGTTCTAATGTATTTGCTATTGTTTGACTTTTTTGCTCTACGTTTTCCACAGTTTGTTCTTTTTCTGTGGATAGTGTTTTTTGTGTTTCGTAGTTTTGTGGATTTACGTCTATTTTTGTGTATGTATTGTATACATACATTCCTATTGTTGTTATTAGTGCCGTTAGTATTATTGTTAATACGGTTCCTTTTGTTTTGTTTTTCTTTTTTGCTTTTTTTGCCATTTCTTTCCTCCTGCTTTTATTATGTACAGTTTTGGAAGTATTAAACGTTGTTGCTTATTCATTTTTATTTTTTTATTTTACTGATAATATGAAAAAAAACGAAGTAAAAAAATTGCTTTAACTGTTCATTTTATACTACATATAAATTTTTTTGAAAAACCTTTCAAATGCTTGCATATTATGTTTTTTAATAGTATAATGCAATTGTTATTAAACGTAAATTTAAAGGGGTAATATAAATGGTAAATAAAGAACTTTTTGAATTAACAAATCCACAAAAATCAATCTGGTACACAGAACAATTTTACGAAGGCACAACTGTAAACAACATCTGTGTTTCAGGAACTTTATATGGGAAAATTGACGAAGATTTATTAAAACAAGCAATCAATAATGTAGTAAAACAAAATGATAGTTTTAGAATTCATGTAATACAAGAGAAAAATGATGTAAGACAATATATAGCAGATTACGAAAAATTCAACATAGATGTTGAATATATTAATAATGAGTCTGAAGTTAAACAAATAGAAAAAAGCGAAGCAAAATTTAAGTTTAATATTATAGATTCTGATTTATTCAAGTTTAAACTTGCAGTATCTAAAGGTAATTTTGCGTGTATTATTTTGACTGTTAATCACTTAATTGCTGATTCATGGTCTCTTGGGCTTGTAATTCAAGAGATTATAAAGAATTATAATGCTCTTAAAAATAATGAGGATTTTGTTCCAGATACTTTTTCTTATTTGGACTATATTAAATCTGAAAAAGAATATAAAAATAGTAAAAAATTTGAGAATGATAAAACTTTTTGGAATCAAACTTTTAGTACAATTCCAGAACAGGCAACAATTCCTTGTTCAATTAATGGCGTAAAAAATGTGTCTTATAATGCTAAAAGATTGGGCTTTGAATTGGATAGGGATATTGTGTCTAAAATCAATAGTTTTTGTAGAGAAAATGGTATTTCTACTTTTAATTTCTTTATGGCGGTGTTTTCTATTTATATTGGCCGTGTGTCTAATATAGATGATTTTGTTATCGGTACGCCTATTTTAAACCGTTCTAATTTTAAGGAAAAACATACAACTGGTATGTTTATTAGTACAGTTCCGGTTAGATTTGATAATATTAATGATGTTTCTTTTAAGTCTCTTGCAAGTAGTGTTGCTACAAAATTGATGGGTATTTTGAGACATCAAAAGTATTCTTATAATTCTATTTTGGAGGATATTCGTGGTAAAAATGGTAATATACCTAATTTGTATAATATCTTGATTTCTTATCAGATTACTAAGGCTTTTGATGGTTCTTTGGGTGATTATAAGACTGATTGGATTTTTAATAATTATTGTGCTAATGATTTTAATATTCATATTTATGATATTAATGATACGGGTAGTTTGCTTATTGATTATGATTTTTTGGTTGATAAGTATTCTAAGGATGATGTTATTAATGTTAATAATCGTATTCTTTATATGATTGGTCAAATTTTGGAGAATGGTGATATTATTTCTCGTGATATCGAGATTATTACTCCTGATGAGAAGAATAAGGTTTTGAATGTTTTTAATGATACGAAGGTTGATTACCAATTGGATAAAACTGTTGTTGATTTGTTTGAGGAGCAAGTACAAAAATCTCCTGATAATATTGCGGTTGTTTCTAATGGAAAAAAATTGACTTATAAAGAATTAAATGAGAAGGCTAACCAATTGGCTAATTATTTGGTTAATGCTAGTGTAAAGTCTGGCGATATTGTTGGTATTATGACAAATCGTTCTGTAGAAATGGTTATTGGTTTAATTGCTATTTTAAAGGCTGGTGCAACTTATTTGCCAATTGACCCAGATTATCCATTACAAAGAATTTCTTATATGTTAGATAATAGTAAGTCTAATATTATTCTTGTTAATGATCAGACTTTTGATTTAATTGAAGGTACTTATAATAAAATAAATATATCTTTAAATCAAGGTTTATATAATGATTTGAAAAGAGATAATTTGAACTTAAAAATTTTACCTGACCAATTGATGTATTTAATTTATACTTCTGGTTCTACTGGTAACCCTAAGGGTGTTATGCTTACACATAAAAATGTTCATAACTTTATAGTTGGTATGATGCAGCATATTGATTTTAACTCTAATAAGACAATGGTGTCTTTGACAACAATTTGTTTTGATATTTTTGGTTTGGAACTTTGGTGTTCTTTGACTAATGGTTTAAAGGTTGTTATTGCAAATGAGTTTGAGCAAAAAGATGCTTCTGCTTTTAATAGGTTATGTTTAAATAATAATGTTACAATGATGCAAACTACACCTTCAAGATTTTTAGCATTTTTAGAGGATTCTTCTTGTTTGGATTATCTAAAAAATATGACTGATATTTTGGTTGGTGGAGAATCTTTGCCAGAAAATTTATTAGTTAAATTAAAGCATCTTTCTAGTGCAAATATTTATAATATGTATGGTCCAACAGAGACTACTATTTGGTCTACTATGAAAGATTTAACAAACAATAGTAATATAACAATTGGTAAACCTATTGCAAATACTCAATGTTACATTTTGGACCCTAACCATAAAATTTTGCCACCTTATGTTGTTGGTAATTTATATATTGGTGGTGATGGTGTTTCACGTGGATATTTTGGTAGACCAGATTTAACTAGTGAGAATTTTATAAAATTTATTGATAATAAAATTATTTATAATACTAATGATTTGGCTTATCGTACTTATGATGGTGAAATTGTTCATTTGGGTAGAGCAGATTTCCAAGTTAAAATGCATGGTTATAGAATTGAGTTGGGCGAAATTGAAAATACTATTTCAGTTTTTGATAATATTACTTCTTGTGCAGTTGGTTGCCCTACTTTGAATGGTAAAAAAATTCTTTGTGCTTATTATACTTCTTCTGAAGATATTAATATAGAGGATTTGAAGGCTCATTTGTTGAAAAGTCTTCCTACTTATATGATTCCAAGTCATTTTGTTAATATGGAAAAACTACCTCATACACCAAATGGTAAAATTGACAGAAAGGCTTTGGATGCGGTTACTTTGGAAGTTGACAAAAATGTCGTGTTGCCTAAAAATGATATTGAGCAAAAGGTGTTTGATATAATTTCAATAATTTCTAATAATGACAATATTAGTATGGATGATGATTTATTTAGTATAGGTCTAGATTCTATTGGAATTATACATTTATCTGCTAAAATTGAGCAAATATTTGGAGTTACTATTTCAATTAGGGATTTGTATAATACACATTCTTTAATAGATTTAGCAAACTTGATTACTTGTTCTAATCAAACAGGTTTAAAGCACATTGAAAAAACAGTAAAAAAATCATATTATCCGTTGTCATCTTCACAGAAATCAATGTTCTATGCTGCACAAATGGATAAGGATTCTCTTGTTTATAATGTATCTTGTGGATTTTTAACTGATACAATTTTGGATGCAAACAAAGTTAAATCTACTTTTGAAAAAATTATTAAATTGCAATCAAGTTTTAGAACAAGTTTTTCAATTATAGATGGTGTTGCTAGCCAAGTTGTTTTGGATGATGTTCCTTTTGATATTGAAATTTATTATGATACAGAGGCTAATAAGCAATCTATTCTTGATAATTTTGCTAAACCTTTTGATTTGTCTAATGCTCCTCTTCTTCGTGTTGCAGTATATTATTTGGATAATGAAAAAACTATGATTTTGATTGATTCACATCATATTGTAATGGATGGTTCTTCTCTTTATATTATGATGGATGAATTCTGCAAACTTTATCAAGATAAAGATGTTAAACCTTTGGATGTTGAATATATTGATTATGCGGTTTCTGAAAATGAATTTATTAATAGTGAAAAAATTACTAATGTTGAAAATTATTGGCTTTCTAAAATTAATACTAAAGAATTACCAATTTTGAACTTGCCTTATGATTATGCGGTTTCAAATGTAAAATCATTTAATGGTTCTAGTGTTGATTTTTGTGTGGATTCTTCTATATTTAAGAAAGTTAATGATATTGCTAAAAAATATAGAGTTTCACCATATACATTTTTTATTAGTGTATTTTATGTTGTTCTTTATAAATATACTGGTCAAAGTGATATAATTGTTGGTACTCCTGTTGATTTAAGGATGTATTCTGAGCTAAATAGCATGATTGGTATGTTTGTTAATAACACATTGTTAAGAAATAAGATAAATTCTAGTTCTGAGTTTTCTAGTTTCTTGTTCGAAACTCAGGATTTGATAAAAGAGGCGTTGTCAAACCAACCTTATCCTTATAATGAATTGATTAGCAAGTTGAGTTCACCTGCAAATTCATTATTGGATGTTGTGTTTACATATCAAACTCCTCATGATAAGAAGTTCAAAATAGATGATTATAGTTTTGATATTGTAAGACCAAATACTTCTACTTCTAAATTTAATTTGTTGTTAGAAGTCGTACCTGACATGAATGTCATAAGAGTTGAATATAATACTGATTTATTTAAATATCAAACTGCAGAGAGCATTTTAAAACATTATTTGTTTGTGCTTAATAGTTTGATTAATGATCAAAGTCAACTTATTAATGATATCAATATTATTACTGATGAAGAGCAAAAAATGTTGAATGACTTTAATAATACTGCAGGTCCTATAAATTCTGATACTGTTGTGTCAATTTTTGAGGATCAAGTTGAGAAAAATTCAAATAATATTGCTTTGATTTGTGATGATGTTTCTTTAACTTATAGTGAGTTAAACGAAAAGGCTAATAGTTTAGCGCATTACTTAATTAGCAAAGGAATTGGTAGAAATGATAAAGTTTGTATTATGACAAATCGCTCTTTGGAAACTATAGTATGTATGCTTGGTATTTCTAAAGCAGGTGCTGCATTCTTTAATGTTGACCCTACATATCCAATTGAGCGTACAAAGTATTATTTGGAAGATAGCCAAACTAAATATGTTTTAACACAAAAATCTTTAAGAGAACGTGTTGAAAGTATAGAGAATTGTATTGAGATTGATTTATCTAATGATGAGATTTATGGAAAAATTTATGATAATCCAAATGTAACTGTATTGCCTGAAGATTTATCCTATGTAATTTATACTTCTGGTTCTACTGGAACACCTAAAGGTGTTATGCTAAATCAGGTTGGTTTTGCTAACATGACTAAGGCAATGACAAAAGTTTTGGATTATTTAAAAGAAGGTAATAAACATACTATTGTGTCTGTTACTTCAACACCTTTTGATATTTTTGTTTATGAAATTATTGTTTCATTAACACATGGTTTAAAGGTTGTTATGGCAAATAATGCCGAACATAGAAATCCTAAGTTATTAGATGCTTTGATTAAAAAATATAATGTTGATGTTATGACTGTTACTCCTAGTTTAATGAAAATAAATTATGATAACAGAGAGCCTGATACTGCCTTGGCTTTAGTTAAAAATATGGTATTTGGTGGTGAGCCTTTACCTGAAAAATTTGTTAAAGATTTAAGGGCTTTGGCTGATGATATTACTATTTATAATATTTATGGTCCAAGCGAAATTACTGTACTTTCTAATGTTCAAAACTTGGATGGTGAAACTGAAATAACAGTTGGTCCTCCAATTATGAATACTCAAATTCATATTTTGGACAAGAATATGAATCAGGTTCCAATTGGTGTAATTGGAGAGATTTATATTTCTGGTATTCAAGTTGGTCTTGGATATATTGGTAAGCCTGAAATGACTGCATCAAGATTTATGGATAATCCTTTTGGACCTGGAAAAATATATAAATCTGGTGATATTGGTAGATGGACTTTTGATGGTAAAGTTCAATGTTTAGGTAGAGTTGATAACCAAATTAAGTTAAGAGGTTTAAGAATTGAACTTGGTGAAATTGAAAATATTATGGCAAATGTTCCTGGTGTTTCTGCATCAGTTGTTAATAAAATTGAGATGGATGGAAAAGAGGTTTTGTGTGGTTATTATGTTGCAGATTCTTCTGTTCTTCCAGATACAGTTAAACTTACTCTTAAAAAAGCATTGCCACCTTATATGGTTCCATCATATGTTATCCGTTTGGATAAAATGCCTTATACTATCAATCGTAAAATTGATAGAAAGTCATTGCCATTACCTAGCCTACATAGGAGTATTTCAACAAAAACTGTAAATATTGATGAGTTAAATACTAATGAGGAAAAATTATTACAAATTTGGAAGAATATTTTAAAGGTTGATGATATTACTGTAAATGATAATTTCTTTGATATCGGTGGTGATTCTATTGGTGCTATTCAAATGCAAATTGAGGCTATTAAATATGGTTTAAAATTTGAATATGCAGATATATTCAATTATCCAACTATTAAGGAATTGTCTAATAAGTTGCCAAGTTCTGAAATTAATTTTATTGAGGATTATGATTATGATAAAATTAATAGCGTTCTTGCTAGAAATACTTTAGATAATTTATCTAGTATTGTTCCTGCAACTATTGATAATATTTTATTAATTGGAACTACTGGATACTTAGGGGCACACATAATTGATGAATTTATGAAACAAAATTCTGGAATTATTTATTGCTTAACTAGACCTAAAAACAATGTTGACCCTACTTCAAGATTGAAACAAACTTTGAATTTCTATTTTGGAGATAAATATTCAAATCAATTTTCTAAGAGAATTCGTGTTGTTGAAGGCGATATTTCTAAAGAATGTTTGGGCTTATCTACTTCGGATTATGATTTAATTAGAAATAATATTGATGTTGTTATAAATTCTGGTGCAATTGTTAAACATTATGGTTTAAAAGGTCAATTTGATGATATTAATGTTTTGGGAACTCAAAATGTTGTTGATTTTTGTAAGAAAGAAAATAAACGTTTATTACATATTTCAACTATGAGTGTTTCTGGTAGCGGTGAAAAGGAAGAGGCTATTGAGGAAACTCCTGAAAATATAAACTTTAAAAAGCAATTTAGTGAGACTAATTTATTTGTTGGTCAAAAATTAAAAGGTGTGTATACAACAACTAAATATAAGGCAGAACTTATTGTGTTAGAGGCTATTTACGATGGATTAAATGCACAAATTTTAAGACTTGGTAATATTACTAATAGATATAGTGATGGTGTTTTCCAACAAAATGTTGATAATAATGCTTTTGCTAAGAGAATTAAGTCATTTATTGAGATTGGTGCAGTTCCAAAATATATGCTTAAACATGCTATCGAACTTACACCTGTTGATTTGGCTGCCGAAGCAATTGTTAAAATAATGAATCATGATAGTAATTGTAATGTATTCCATATTTATAACACAAAACTTATGACTATAAGATTGCTTTTAGAAACTCTTGATTCTTTGGGTCATGAAATTATACCTATGTCTGACGAGATGTTTGCTTATCTTATTACTGGTATTCTTTCTGATAATGAGAAAAAGAAATGCTTGTCTGGTATTATTTATGACTTGGATGAGAGTAAAAAACTTACTTATACATATAATGTAAGATTACATGCTAATTTTACTGATGAATATTTAAAACGTGTATCTTTTAGTTGGAAAGATATTGATGCTGACTATATTATTAGATACATGAAGTACTTTGAAAAAATAGGTTTTATACCTGGAGGTGATACAAATGAATAATTTCGACTTGAGTTTCTGGCTTTTGGTACTTTCTACACTTTTGACTGTTGTAATGTTTGTTTATATTTCTTGTCAAAAAGATAGAAAGCAGTTACACAATGTTTTTTGTTTAAACTTGTTTTGCTCTCTTATAATTTCTGTGGGAGTGCTTTGCCAAGCCGTTTGTAATTACTTTTTTTCAATACCATCTATTTGGTTTGAAAACATTATTTATATTGGAACCTGTTTCTTACCTTTAACAGTGTTCTTTACGAGTTTAATATTTACAAATACAAAAATAACATTTAAAAAGTCTTATTTGTTATTGCTTGTAATACCTATATTATCTCTTATTGTATTGTGGACAAATGATTTACATCATTTGTTCTATATACAATATTCATCATCTTTTACAGATACTATTTATGGACCATATTTCTATGTACATTCTGTTTATACTTATCTTTTATTGATTATTGGTATTGGTCGTTTACTTATATTTTCAATTAGGAATGCTGGATTCTTTTCTAAACAGTCTTTATTGATTAGTATTGGTTTGGCTTGTCCTGTTATTGTAAATGTTTTAGGTTCTTTCTTAAAATTGATACCTATGACTGTTTTCGTAACACCAATTTCATTTTCAGTATCAATTATATGTTTTGCTTTGGCAATATTTAAGTTTGACTTTTTGGGAATTGCTCCTATTGCTTTAAGGAAAATTGCGGACAGGATGTCGGATAGTTATTTAGTTTTGAATGATGATGGAACTATAACAGATTTTAACAAAACTTTTTTGGTTACATTTAAGATTAAAGATATTGCATTAAGAGGTCAAAATTTTGATGAGTTTTGCAAAAGTAATAAAATAAATTATGGAAAAATTAAAAATGCCATTGCTAAAACAAAAGATTCAAAAAAGACTGTTTCTTTTGAATTCCATGCACGCAGAATCCATAAAATCTTTTCTGTTGAAGTTAATACTATTTATTCAGATGGTGTGTCTTTGGGAACATTAATTTTGTTTAAAGATATTACTCAACATATTGAAGATATGGAGACTATTAAAAATAATCAAGATATATTAATGGAAAGAGAGCGTCTAGCCTCACTTGGACAATTAATTGGTGGTATTGCTCATAACCTAAAAACACCTATAATGTCTATTTCTGGTGCTGCAGAAGGCTTAACTGATTTAGTTAAGGAATATGACTCTTCTATTGATGACCCTGAGGTTAATAGCCAAGACCATCATGATATTGCTAAAGATATGAGTGAATGGATTGTAAAAATTAAGGAGTATACTGAATATATGTCAGATATTATTACTGCCGTTAAGGGTCAGGCGGTTACTTTGTCTGAGACTGAGAATATTTCTTTTGATATTGATGAACTTGTTAAGAGAGTTGATATTTTGATGAAACATGAACTTAAAAATGCTTTGATTTATATGAATGTTCAAATGAATGCTCCAAAAAATACTAAGATTAATGGTGATATTAATAGTTTGGTTCAGGTTATTAATAATATGATTTCTAATGCTATTCAGGCTTATAATGGTAAGACTGAGCAGAATATAGATTTGATTTTGAATAAGTCTGATGGAAATTTGATTATTTCTGTTAGGGATTATGGTTGTGGACTACCACAAAAAGTGCAAGATAAGTTGTTTAAAGAGATGATTACTACTAAGGGAAAAAATGGTACTGGGCTTGGTTTATATATGTCTTATTCTACTATTAAGGCTCATTTTAATGGTAATATTACTTTTGAGTCTAAAGAAGGAGAAGGTACTACTTTTAGTATTATTTTACCTTTATAAATTTTTAGGGATTAGGGGACGGGTCTCCAAATCCCTTTTTTTATTTTTAATTTTTTTCAAAAAATGCTTGCTTTTTATCGATTTTATTAATATAATGGCTTTGTATTAATAAAGCCTTAAATATTGGCAAAATCTTGAAGTCAGGAATTTTAATACAACTGACAGGATGGAGGTTGATTTAATGAGAAAAGGGTTACAAAAGGTTGTTAATGAAAATAACAATTATAGAATTATAGCCGTAGATGATGAGGAAGGAATTGTAGATTCACTATCTATATTTTTGAAGCGTTCCGGTTATGATTTTACGGGTGTTACAGATCCTATGGAGGCTATTGAAAAGGTTAAAACAGAGCATTATGATTTGATGCTTCTTGATTTTATAATGACACCTATTCATGGTGACCAGGTTGTTGAGGAGATAAGGAAGTTCAATAAAGAGTTGTACATCCTATTATTAACTGGACACAAAGATTTGGCTCCTCCTTTAGATACTATTAGAAGATTGGATATTCAGGGCTATTGTGAGAAAAGTGATAAATTTGACCAGTTGCTATTATTAATAGAGTCTGGTATTAAGTCTATTGCTCAAATGAATGAAATTAAAAAAATTAATGATGAATTAAAAAATAAAAATGAAAAGCTTGAGGAAGCTTATTTGTCTACTATTCAAACTTTGAGATATACTGTTGAGGCTAAAGATACTTATACTAGGGGTCATTCTGACCGTGTTTCTCAGTATTCTGTTTTGATTGGTAAACATCTTGGTTTGTCTGATAGTGATTTGCATGATTTGGAAGTTGGTGGTTTGTTCCATGATATTGGTAAAATTGGTATTCCTGATAGTATTTTAAGGAAGGAGTCCAGACTTACTGATGATGAGTATTCTGAGATTAAAAATCATCCGGCTATTGGAGCGCATATTTTGTCTTCTGCTAAGATTTTTGCTAATATTATACCTATTGTTAAACATCATCATGAGAGATATGATGGTAATGGATATCCTAGTAGATTGAAGGGTGAAGATATTCCCTATTTTGCTAGGATTGCAGCTATTGCGGATACTTTTGATGCTATGACTTCTAAGCGTAGTTATAGGGATTCTCTTCCTTTGGATGTTGTTATTGCGGAGTTTAAAAGGTGTAGGGGTACTCAGTTTGATCCTGAGTTGGATGATGTTTTTTTGGATATTTTGGAGAATCATTACGATGAGATACAAGAAATTATGGATAATTATTAAAAAATAGGGATTGAAGACTCTTCTCCAATCCTTATTTTTTATACTTTCATAGATAATCCTACTTTTTTTCTTTCCATATCTATTTTAATAACTTTAACTTTAACAATATCCCCAACTGAAACTAATTCTGATGGATTTTTAATATATTTATCGCTCATTTCAGAAATATGAACAAGTCCATCATATTTAACACCAATGTCTACGAATGCTCCGAAATCTATGACATTTCTTACTGTTCCTGTTAAAATCATACCTTCTTTTAAATCTTCTAATTTCAAAACATCTTGTCTTAAAATTGGTTTTGGCATATCTTCACGAGGGTCTCTTCCTGGCTTGCTAAGTTCTGAAATTATATCAGTTAGTGTCATTTCTCCTATTTCTAGTTCTTTGGCTGTTTTTGCTACATCAACTGTTTTTAATTTTTGTCTTAGTTCGTCTGTTTTTTCTTTGTCTCTTAAGTCTTCTTTGCTAAATCCTAAAGTTTTTAGTAATTTTTCTGTTGCTTCGTAACTTTCTGGGTGAACTGCAGTTATTTCTAGTGGGTTTTTACCGTCTATAATTCTTAAGAATCCTGCACATTGTTCAAATGCTACTTTTCCTAATTTTGGTACTTTTAAAAGTTCTTTTCTTTCTTTTAATTTTCCGTTCTCGTCTCTATATTTTACAATGTTTTTTGCTATTGTGTTGTTTATTCCTGATACATATGAAAGTAGTGATGGTGTTGCTGTGTTTACATCAACTCCTACTTTGTTAACACTGTCTTCTACTACGCCTGTTAGACTTTCGGCTAATTTTTTTTGGTTTACATCGTGTTGATATTGTCCAACTCCTATTGCTTTTGGGTCTATTTTTACAAGTTCTGCTAGTGGGTCTTGTAGTCTTCTTGCTATTGATATTGCTCCTCTTATGGAAACATTTATGTCTGGATATTCTTCTGTTGCAAGTTTTGATGCTGAATATACTGAGGCTCCTGCTTCACTTACAATTACATAGTGTACTGGTCTTGATGCTTCTTTTATCATGTCTGATACAAACATTTCTGATTCTCTTGATGCTGTTCCGTTTCCTATTGCTATCATGTCTATTTTATCTTTTTCAATTAGTTTTAATAATTCTTTTTTAGCGCCTTCTACATCATTTTGTGGTTCTGTTGGATATACTGTTGTGTAGTCTAAGACTTTTCCTGTTTCGTCTATTACGGCTATTTTACATCCAGTTCTATATGCAGGGTCAAATCCCATTACTGTTTTGCCTTTAATTGGTGCTCCTAATAATAGTTGTTTTGAGTTTTGTCCAAATACTTTTATTGCTTTTTCTTCTGCTTTTTCTGTTAGGTCTGAACGGATTTCTCTATCAATTGATGGTTCTATTAATCTTTCAAAACTGTCTAATATTGTGTCTTTTAGCATTTGTGTGAATTGTGTTTCACCTTTTATAATGTCTTTTTCTATGTATGCTAAAATTTTGTCTTCTGGTTTTTCGATAGATACTTTTAGGAAGTCTTCTTTTTCTCCCCTGTTTATTGCTAAAATTCTGTGGCTAGGAATCCATTTTAGTGCTTCACTATAGTCATAATACATCTCGTAGTTTGATTTGCTCTCAGGGTCTTTTGCTTTTGTTTTAATAAGTCCTTCTCTGTAGCATTGTCTTTTTATTTCTTTTCTGTATTTTGCATTGTCTGAAATGTCTTCGGCTATTATGTCTAGTGCTCCTTGTACTGCGTCTTCTGGTGTTGCAACGACTTTGTCTTTGTTTTTCTTGTCTTCTTCTGGTAGTTTTTCTATATTAACGTATTCTTGTGCTATTTCTAATATTGGTTTTGTTTCTTTTTGTTCAATTATTATTTGTGCTAGTGGTTCTAGTCCTTTTGCTTTTGCTACTGTTGCTCTTGTCTTTTTCTTTTGTTTGTATGGTCTATAGATGTCTTCTACTTCTGCAAGTGTTTTTGAAATTGCTACGGCTTGTAGGATTTCGTCTGTTAATTTTCCTTGCTCGTCTATTGATTTTATTACTTCTTCTTTTCTTGTTTCTAAGTTTCTTAGGTATGATAGTCTTTCTCCAAATGTTCTTAGTACTTCGTCACTTAGTCCTCCTGTTACTTCTTTTCTGTAACGTGCGATAAATGGTATTGTGTTACCTTCGTCTATTAATTTTATTGTGTTTTCTACTTGTTGTATTTTGATGTTTAATTCTTCTGCAATTGTTTTTGCTATTTTGTCCATTGTTTTCCTCCCTTTATTTTTTAAAAATGCTTTTGACATTATTTATTTTTTGTGCTTTCGACATTTTTTGATATATTCAGTCAATTTTTGTTATTTTATTGACTTTTTTCTTTGTTTAATATATCATAAATTTAAATAAAATGAAAGGGGGAAATTGAAAATGATTTCATCAGATTTTAGAACTGAGGCTCGTAGAAAATTATCTGGTAAATGGGGTAAAGCGGTTTGCATTGTTTTAGCATATGCGGCTTTAACTTTTGTTATTGGATTTATTGAAGGTCTTTTTCCTGAATCAATGGAAGAAATATTTGGTCTTGTAAATACTATTATTAATGTTCCTTTATCTTTTGGACTTGTATTTGCATTTTTAAAATTATTTAATGGTGAAGATGTTAAGGCTTTTGATTTCGCTACTTTAGGTTTTTCTAATTTTGGAAAATCTTGGGGCGTTGCTTTTCAAATATTTTTGAAAATGATTCTTCCAGAAATCGCCGTTATAGTTGCTTTCGTGATTATTATGGTTGGTGGCGTTTCTATGGGACTTATGGCTTTTTCTACTCAATCTTCTGGTGCTTCTGCGTTTTCTATGTTTATGCTTGTAATTGGTGTAATTCTTTTAGTTGCTTCTATTGTATGGCTAATAACTAAATCATATTATTATCAATTGGCTATATTAGTTGCTATTGATAATCCAGATATGTCTGGTGCAGATGCTGTTGAAGAAAGTCAAAGATTGATGACTGGAAAACGTGCTAGTTTATTTTGCTTGGAATTATCTTTTATCGGTTGGGCTATTTTAAGTGTGGCTACAATGGGAATTGGTTTCTTATGGCTTATTCCTTATGCTCATCTTGCTAAAATTGCATTTTATAAATATGCTCTTGGAAATACTGATAATGTTGAAGTTATTACATCAGATAACGGTACTTCAGAAAATATGTAGAAAAAACAAAAGAAAAATAGAGTTGATTTTCTCTATTTTTTCTTTTTTATTTTATTCAATTCCTAAGTATTCGTTGTATGTTATTTCTCTGTCTATTACATTTCCATCTTCTTTAATGTCAATGATTCTATTTGCTACTGTTTGTGTTAATTCGTGGTCATGTGATGTGAATAGGATGTTTCCTGTGAATTTTTTCATTCCTTCGTTTACAGATGTTATGCTTTCCATATCTAAGTGGTTTGTTGGTTCGTCAAATATTAAGAAGTTTGCTCCTGAAAGCATCATTTTTGAAAGAACGCATCTTACTTTTTCTCCTCCTGATAATACTCTTACTTGTTTTAATGCTTCGTCTCCTGAGAATAGCATTCTTCCTAAAAATCCTCTTACATATGTTTCGTCTGGGTCTTTTGAGTATTTTCTTAACCATTCGGTAATATTCTCGTCTGTGTCGAATAAGTAGTTGTTGTCCTTAGGGAAGTATGATTTTGTTATTGTTGTTCCCCATACTAATTCTCCACTGTCTGGTTCCATTTCTCCTGATATTATTTGGAATAAGACTGTTTTTGCTATTTCGTTGTCTGCTAAAAATGCTATTTTGTCGTCTTGTTTTACTGTAAATGATACATTGTCTAATACTTTTACGCCTTCATATGTTTTTGTTATATTTTTTACTTGTAATATTTCTCTTCCTGGTTCTCTGTCTGGTTTGAAGTCTACATATGGATATTTTCTGTTTGATGGTTTTATTTCATCTAGTTCTATTTTTTCAAGTGTTTTCTTTCTTGATGTTGCTTGTTTTGATTTTGATGCGTTTGCACTGAATCTTGCTATGAAGTCTTGTAATTCTTTTATTTTTTCTTCTTTCTTCTTGTTTTGCTCTTTCATTTGTTTTAGTGCTAATTGGCTTGATTCGTACCAGAAGTCGTAGTTTCCTGGATATACTTTTATTTTTCCAAAGTCTACGTCTGCTATGTGTGTACATACTTTGTTTAGGAAGTATCTGTCGTGTGATACTACTATTACTGTGTTTTCGAAGTTGATTAGGAATTCTTGTAGCCAGTTTATGCTTTTTAGGTCTAAGTCGTTTGTTGGTTCGTCTAGTAGTAATACGTCTGGGTTTCCGAATAGTGCTTGTGCTAGTAATACTTTTACTTTTTCTCTTGCTTCTATTTCTTTCATGTATTTATAGTGGTTTTCTGGTATTATTCCTAAGTCGTTTAGTAGCATTGCGGCGTCTGATTCTGCGTTCCATCCATCTAGTTCTGCAAATCTTTCTTCTAGTTTTGCGGCTTTCATTCCGTCTTCTTCTGTGAAGTCTGGTTTTGCGTATATTGCTTCTTTTTCTTTCATTATGTCATATAGTTCTTTGTTTCCCATCATTACTGTGTCTATTACTGTGTTTTCTTCGAATGCAAAGTGGTCTTGTTTTAGTATTGATAGTCTTTCTCCTTTTTCTAGTGTTACTTCTCCTTTGCTTGGTTCTATTTCTCCTGATAGTACTTTTAGGAATGTTGATTTTCCTGCTCCGTTGGCTCCTATGATTCCGTAGCAGTTTCCTTTTCCAAATTTTATGTTTACGTCTTCAAATAGTACTCTTTTTCCAAATCGTACTGTTACTCCGATTGTATTTAACATTGTTTTCCTCCCTGTTTTTTGTTGTTTTTTGTTTTCGTTCTTTTTGCTTGTTCTAGTATACCATTTTTTGCTTAAAAAATCAACATAAAAATGTCCTTTTGGGAACGGTTTTGTTTGAGACATTTTGTTCCTTTTGAATACGTATCTAAAAAGTATAATTTTGTTAAGATATTGAAAAACTCAGGTGAGGCATCGCCCCACCTGAGAACAAGATGATTATTTTTCTTTTAATTCTATTGTTTTTGTTGTGTAAACGATATTATTATTTATCGTTCTGTAACAGTGGATGCTTAATCCATTTTCTGCATTTGAATCAATATACTTTGATGATGCGAATTCAGGAAATTTTTCCAGTTTTGCTGTACATGTAGTATCTGAGTATATCACTACGTCATCTTGATAGTCTGGATTTATGACATATGTCTTTCCATCTGATGGAAATAATGTGTCTACAAAAACTTCATATCCCCCACTTTCTTGTAGTGCTGACAGTTGTGATTCTAACTCCTCGTTTTTCTGAGTTAATTCCTTATTTTTTTGACTCAATTCTGCAATTTCTGTTTCTGCTTCATCATTCTGCAAGTTATCGATTTTTTTATCGATTTCTGCTATTTTTGCAGAATCATTTGGTAGATTCTCCACCTGCTGCTGTAATTCTGTAATTTGTTTTTTTACAGAACTAATGTCATCATTCGAAGAATTCCGACCACATCCTGATACCGTTACTGCTACCATTGCTACTAATACTAAAAAAATTTTTGTTTTCATGTTGTTTCCTCCTTGATGATGTTATCTTGTTTTTCAAATTTCTTATGTTAAGTATATCATATTTGGGGAAATTTGGCAAATTAAAATTAATCATCAAACAGTAATTTTATTCCCCATAGTCCTGATATTCCTACTAATACATATATTATTCTTGAGATTACAGACATGCTTCCAAATATTGTGTCTACTAGATTGAATTTGAAAAATCCTATTAGTCCCCAGTTTATGGCTCCTATTATAATTAGCACTAATGCTATCTTGTCCACTACTTTCATATTGTTCCTCCTTTATTTTCTAATTTTGCTATTATTATATGTTAATTATTTTGTGTTTATCCCTAATATTTCAAAAAAAGAATTAAGATTTTTTATATCCTAATTCTTTTTTGATTAAATGTTTTCATTATTTGTTTCGTTAATCTGTGGTTTATTACTTTGTTCTTTATTATCCGTTTTACTATCTGTTGAATTCTCTGTTTTGTTACTAACTGTATTATCCTTTGGTTTTTCTTGTTCGCTATTATCTTGTGTATTTTGATTTGTTTTGTTTTCTTCTTGTCTGTTTTGTTCTTGTTGATTATTCTGTTGTGTATTATTGTTTGTTGGTTGTGTTGGTTGTTCTTGTTTTGAAGATTTGTTACTGTTTCTCCAAGGATTTTCTGAATTTGAATCTGTTGGGTCCCAACCTCTGCATTCTGTGTTCCATGATATTTTTTGTGCACTTGGTTTTCCTAGTGGTCCTGGATTTGAGTCATAATAAAATTCAACAATTGTTCCTGTTGTTATATTGTTGTAAATCCATGCGGCATCTTGAACTGTTAGGCGTATACATCCTGCTGATGCTTTTGTTCCTAGTTTATCATATTCGGCATATTCTAGTGTTGATGGATTTCCTTTTGTTGTATATGGTACTGAATGGAATAGTATGTTTCCTACAATTGCGGTTGTATATTGCCCATATACATATGTGCCTGGTGTGTGTCCAAATAATGTGTGCCATCTATGTTTTGTTCCATTTAGTTTGTATTTTCCTCCTGTTGGCGTTGCGGTTCCTATTGAGCAAACCATTGCTTTTACTGGGACTGTGTAGTTACCTTCTGAGTCTTTTGTGTATATTGTTACTACATTTGCTTGATTGTTTATTTTTATGTAGTATTTGTTTTTGTTGTCTTTTATTTCTTTTTCATTTTCTACTTTGCTTTCTTTTATGGCTTTTTCGTCTATTATGTTTTCGTCTACTGGCGTGTTTTCGTCTGTTTCGTTGTTACTTATTTGTGCTTCTAATATTGTTTCTTCTTCTATTGCTTGTCCTTGTGTGGCTTCTGTTTTGTGTTTTTGGTCTCTTATTGTGGTTATTATAAATCCTATTATTATTAGTATTGATAGAATTATTATTGCGGTTGTTGTTATGAATTTTTTCTTATCTTTTATTTTCATCAATTTTCTCCTTTTTCTTATATTAAAAGTATATCATTTTGTTTTTCTTTTTTCAATTTATTTCTTGATATTTTTCTATTTTTATGATAATTTTGTTATAAATTTAAAAATAAAGGGTGATAATGTTGAAAAAATTTTTATTATTTATTTTATTATTTTTGATTTTTGTTTTATGCCTTTTGGTACTTATAAAATCAGATTTTTTTAATAGTACAAACGTTATTCAAGATTCTTCGGTTGAAAGTGAAACTGTAGAAGAAAAGATTGAGCCTATCAATTTTACTATGACTGCAATTGGAGACACTTTATGTCATAATACTCAATATTGGGATGCTTATAATAGTAGCACTAAACAATATGATTTTTCTTATGTTTATGATGATATTAAAGATTATACAAGTAGTGCAGATATTACTATAGGAAGTTTGGAAACGACTTTTGCAGGTGAAGATAGGGGTTATAGCAATTATCCTGTTTTCAATTCTCCTGATAGTTTGGCTACTGGTTTAAAAGATATTGGCGTTGATGTTATTTCTTTGGCTGGTAACCATGCTTTAGATTATGGTTATTCTGGTATTTGTAGAACTATTGATGTTTTAGATAATGTTGGTATTTCTCATTTGGGTACTTATAAGTCTGCTGAAGACCAGGATAAAATTTTAATTAAGGATGTTAAGGGTGTAAAAATTGCTTTTATCAATTATACTTACGGAACTAACGGGATTCCTGTTCCTTCTGATAAACCGTATTGTTTGAATTTGATTGATAAAGATTTGATTTCTAAACAAATTAAGCAGGCTAAGGAGCAAAATGTTGATATGATTGTTGCTTGTATGCATTGGGGTACTGAGTATAAGACTTCTGCTAATGATGAGCAAAAAGAACTTGCGGATTTTTTGTTTAAGAGTGGTGTTGATATTATCCTTGGTAATCATCCTCATGTTCTTGAACCTATGGAAAAGAAAACTATTACTTTAGATGATGGTTCTACTAAAGATGTTTTTGTTGTGTATGCTTTGGGTAATTTTACTGCAGACCAAAGGGCTGAGATTACTAGGGATTCTGCTATTTTGAATTTGGATATTACTAAGGATTCTGATGGCAAAATTTTGATTAATAAGGTTTCTTATGTTCCTATTTATATGTATAAGAATTCTGCCGCTAAGGTTCATAAGTTTAAAATTTTGGATATTGAGAAGTCTATTGCTAATTATGATAGTGGTGATACTTCTATTGGTTCTTCTGTTTATTCTAATTTGAAGGTGCAGTTGCAAAAAATTAGGGATATTTTGGGTGATGAAATTAATTAATTTTATTTAAAAAAGAGATTTGAGTTATAATTTAACTCGAATCTCTTTTTTGTGTTTTAGTCTAACATATCTTTTCTTTTTAGCCACCATGTTACGATTAGTGTTAATGCTACTGAGATTAGTATCATTATTGGAAATCCAAATTTGCTGTTTTGGAATGGTATGTTTACGTTCATTCCCCAGAAACTTGATACCATTGTTGGTACTGCGAGTACTATTGTTATTGATGTTAAAAATTTCATTACTCCATTTAGGTTGTTTGATATTATTGATGCATATGCGTCCATTGTTCCTGTTAGGATGTCGCTGTATATTTTTGCCATTTCTATTGCTTGCTTGTTTTCTGTGATTGCGTCTTCTAGTATGTCTTCGTCTTCTTCATATAGTTTTATTATTTTTCCTCTTAGTGTTTTTTCCATTACTAGTTCGTTTGATTTTAGTGATGTTGTGAAGTATACTAAACTTTTTTCTAAACTTAGTAATTTTAGTAATTCTTTGTTTTTCATTGATTTTTTTAGTATGTATTCTGCTATTTCTGTTTCTTTGTTTATTTGTTTTAGGTATGTTAGGTAGTATGATGAGTTTAGGTATAGTATTTGGAATATTAGTTTTGATTTTTTGTATGTTTGGAAGTTTTTTATTTTCATTTTTTCGAAGTCTTCTATTACTTTGTTTTTTCGTAATGATACTGTTATGAAGTAGTCGTCTCTTACTACTATCATTCCTAATGGCATTGTTGTGTATACGTCGTTTTCTTCGTTTTTTTCTATTATTGGTACGTCTACTACAAATAGTATTGTTCCGTCGTCTTCTTCGTTGTCTATTCTGGCTTTTTCTTCGAAGTCTAGTGCGTCTCTTATGAAGTCTTCTTGTATTTCTACGCTTTCACATACTTTTTTTATTTCGTTTTCCGATGGGTTTACTAAATTTATCCAACTTCCTTTTTTGATTTCTTTTATTTCTTCTATTTTGTTTGTTTCTATGTTTGTGCTGTATATTTTTAGCATTTTTCCCACCTCTTTCTTTATTTTACATATACTATTTTATCTTTTTATTTTGAAATTGTCAATGTATTTTTTAAAAAAATGTTTACATAATTTTATCTGTTTGCTAATAAGTTTATCATATCTATAATTAGTTTTTTTCTTTTTTTCTGTTGTCTGCTTCCATATCTTTCTGCCTCCATAAAACTTCTATTTTATTATCTATTTTTTATGTTCTTGTTCAACATATAATATTGTCGGTTTTTGTTATTTTTTCACATAACATTAAAAAATAACAAAGTATTTACTTTTTTATTTTTTAATGTTATAATTTAATTGCTAGTTTAAAGCAAATTTTTTAGTGTTTTATACACACAAAGGAGGAAAAAATGTCTCGTACATTGAAAATTTTATTTATTTTATTATTTTGTACTGTTGCATTACTTGTATATCCTACACTAGTTAATGCTTCAGATACACTAATTGCTACTTCTACTCTTAATGGAATTTCAGTTTCTTTTGAGTATAAGTTAAATGATGCTGGACAGGTTACAGATTTGGTTTGTACTAATGCTTCTGCTTTGTCTGGTAGTGTTACTGTACCTGGTACATTGGAGGGAAAAACGGTTGTATCTTTAGGTGATAATGCTTTTAAAGGTGCTTCTAATATTACAAGTGTTGTAATTCCTGAATCTATTAAAGAGATTAACCACAGTGCTTTTGAAAACTGTACAAAACTTACTAATGTTGATTTAGGCAGTATTACAAGTATTTCTTTTGATGTTTTTAAAGGTTGTTCTAGTTTAACTGAGTTGACTATTCCTAAAACTTTAAAATCCGGTTCATTATCACCATGTTTGAATAATTCAAGTATTACCAAGATTACTTTTGAGGATGGTTTAACTATTATTCCCGATTATCTTTGTGCAAATACTGGTGTAACTGAAATTAATATTCCAAGTTCTGTTCAAAAGATCGGTTATAATGCATTTTCAAATTGTACTAAATTGAATAAAGTTAATTTAGGTTGTATTACAAGTATTTCTTTTGATGTTTTTAAAGGTTGTTCAAGTTTAACTGAGTTGACTATTCCAAAAACTTTAAAATCTGGTTCATTGTCACCATGTTTGAATAATTCAAGTATTACCAAGATTACTTTTGAGGATGGTTTAACTATTATTCCCGATTATCTTTGTGCAAATACTGGTGTAACTGAAATTAATATTCCAAGTTCTGTTCAAGAAATCGGACATGATGCATTTTCAAACTGTCCAAATTTGAAAAAAATAACAATACTTGATAACGTTAAAAAGATTGGATTTTATACTATATCAGATACAGAATCTATATTTAAAAATCACAATACAGACTTAACAATATATTGTTATCAAAATTCCTTGGCTGCAGCATATGCTATAAAATACAATATAAAATTTGAATACTTACCTCAAGACAGTTCAAATCCATCAACTGACAATGATAGCAATCAAAATGGAGGTAACTCTAATTCAGGAGATACAACAAATAAAGACAACTCAAATCCAAAAGCAGATCCTGAAGAAGATTCAACAACTGCACCTGGTAAATTGCCATATACTGGTTCAAGTATAGGAATTATTGTTGCAATATTCTTCATATTAGGTGGAGGAATATTTGCATATAAAAAATATAATAATTTAAAAGGAATTTAAAATTTTAAGGATGTAACTTGGTGTTGCATCCTTTATTTAAAGGAGAATAACAATGAGAAATTTAAAAGCAAATACTTCAAGGCACATTATTATTTGTATTATATTATTTTTGATATTATTAATATTTTTAATTTTTTTTACATTATTTTCTACCAAAACGCCTATTAGTCAAAATATAGAAAATCAAATTGTAAATAATGAATTAGAATTAAATAATCAAAATACATTAGAAAATGATACTGAAGCAATTACAAATTCAACAGATTATCCTCAAGGTGAAATTCTCACTACAAGTGATGGCGAAGAGTATTCTATTATTGCTAATTTAAGTATTCCAAGTTTAGGAATTGAGTATCCTATACTTTCTAATTATTCTGATTCTTTATTAAAAATTGGTCTAACAAAATATTGGGGTTCTAATCCAAATCAGGTTGGCAATCTGGTTATTTTAGGTCATAATTATAAGTCTACTAAATTTTTTAGCAAATTGCCTAATATAAAGATTGGTGATATTGTTCAACTTACAGATTTATATAATAAAACTTTGAATTATTCTGTTTATACTACAGATATTGTTAGTCCTGATGATAATTCTTGTACTAGTCAGAAAACGAATGGTAATATTGATTTAACTTTAATTACTTGCTATTATGATAATGCAAATTCTAAGGCTACTAGACGTTTTGTTGTTAAAGCACGTGCTTTGAATTAATGAATACAAAAATGTCTTTTTTACATTGTGGTTCATAAGACATTTTTGTTAAAATCTCTTGACATCTGCATTTAGAAACGCTATAATAAGAAAGTAATTTATGTCTTGCATCATTAGCTCAGTTGGTAGAGCAGCAGACTCTTAATCTGAAGGTCCTCGGTTCGAAACCGAGATGATGCACCAAAAAAATTTATAAAAGCACTTGACATTTTCGAACATATGTTTTATACTATTGGCAGTTATAAAGGATGTGGAATTATGGAAAAAAATAAAATATCTATTCAAAATGAACTATCTAATGAAGAAATCAAAAAATTTATATATACCATACGTGGAAAACAGGTGATGTTAGATAGTGATGTTGCAAAACTTTTTCAATATGCAACAAAGGACCTTAATAGAAATGTAAAAAATAATATAGAAAGATTTCCAGATTATTATTGTTTTCAACTAACTGACGAAGAGTATAAATCTTTAAGGTGCAAAAATTTCACCTTAAACGAAAACGGAAGAGGTCAACATAGAAAGTATCTACCCTATGTTTTTACAGAATATGGAATTACTATGCTTGCAGGTTTATTAAAAAGTGAAGTTGCAGTTAATGTTAGTATACAAATTGTAAATACATTTATTGAAATGAGGAAATTAATATCTACAAATGGACAATTATTCGAAAGATTGACAAATATGGAATACAAATTATTAGAACATGATAAAAAATTTGATAAAGTTTTTAATCAACTTCAATTAGAAGAAAATATAAAACAAAGAATATTTTTTGATGGGCAAATTTATGATGCCTATAGTTTAATAATAGATATTATTAAAAAAGCAAATAAAAAAATTTTAATAATAGATAATTATATAGATGATAGTGTTTTAAAAATGTTGACAAAAAAGAAGAAAAATGTTGAAGTTACGATTTTAACATCTGAAAAAAGTAATATACAACAAATTGATATTCAAAAATTTAATAAAGAATACCCTATACTAAAAGTTGGAAAAACAAATAAATTTCATGATAGGTTTATTATACTAGATACCAACGAAATGTTTCATTTAGGTGCTTCAATAAAGGACTTAGGTAAGAAATGCTTTGGAATAAACAAAATTGAAGATGAAAAAATAATAGAAAAATTAATTGATTTATTGTAATTTTACTGGTGAAATAACTTATAAAGAAAAGTGGATATTTTTCCCCACTTTTCTAATTCTTTTTTGTCCCTTTTAATATAATTCTTTGCATTGCACTATAAGTATCTTTTGAAAGTAAATCCTTAGAAACCACTTGACCATTAAGACTCTTGATTATATAAGTTTCCGTAACGCAACCATTTGCTCCCTTTTGTTTTATCTCCTCTGTTCCCTCTGCTATTGTATTATCTTCAATATATTTTTCTGTAACCGGAATTGTTGAAACGGTTTTTGTTTCAAAAGTTATGTTGTATTCTGGATTTTCTTTTATTCCATAAATTGATATTGTTGCAACTCCGTTTGATGCAGTTGCCTTTATTTTTATTGCGTATTTTCTTGTATTTTTAAATTTAAAATCTGTTACACCATATGCTACTGTAGCATCTCTGCCCTCTGGCACATATGAGGTTATAAATTGATGGTTTCTTCTTTCTACTATTTGCATATTTGCTTTTAAAACTGCATTATATAATGTTGAAGAAATTTGGCAAATTCCTCCACCTATCCCATCTACAACTGCCCCATTTTCATATACTTTTGCAGTTTTGTACCCTGCTTTAGTTGTTCTTGCTCCTAAAGTTTTATTATATGAAAATGTTTCACCTGGCAATACTATTTTTTCATCTATTTTTTTACATGCTATTTCTAGGTTTGTTGACCTGTCTTTATCTCCACCGTCATATCTTGTTGAGTATGCACTTATTTTTTCTGGAAATGCTTCTGAGCCTAGGTTTGATAGTGTTACCTGTGGATTTGTTATTTGTAATGGTATTTCATATTGTTCTTTATTTTCTTCTAGTATTTTTTTTGCTTCTTCTATATTGAAATCTATTCCTATTACTTCTGGATGAACTTCTACTGGGTCTTTTGTTATATATGCGTCTTGAACTTTTTTATAAATGTCTTGATGGATTTTGTCTATGTCTACTTTGCTTGGCCATGCTTTTTCTGCTGGTATTTCTATTGTTTCTTGGTTTGTATTTATATTTTTTTGTTGTTCTTTTATTTCTGTTAGAAGTTTGTCTGTTAATATTTTTAGTCCTTCTTTTCCTGGTGTTATTATTAATTTGTCATTTTCTATATAGTAGTCTGGCTCTTCTATTGTTTCTGGTAAATTTGTTTGTATGTCTTCTATTGCTTGTTTTGTTTGTTTCTCATTAATTGTTGTTTCTACTTTTATGTTTTTCTTTCCTATTAATGCAAAAAATATGCCATAATTATTTGTTATTATATTTCCGCTTTTTCCAACTAAAATTGCTTCGTTTGTTGCTTTTTCTATATTGTAGTTTGTTTCTAATGTTTCTGGAGCTATGGTTGTTTCAAAGTCTTCGTATTTTAGTGTTATATCTTTTTTCTTTTTTTCGCTATATATGCTTTCTAATTTTTCTTTTGCTTGTTCTCTTGTTAATCCAGATACGTCTATTCCTTCTATTTTTACGCCTTTTGTTATGTTTGCGTTGTTTATGTTTGTTATTGCAAATATTACTGAAAATATTGCTATTATTATTGCCAATAATATGCTTATTAATTTTATGGTTTTTTTATTTTTATTTCTTTTCTTTATTATTTCTGGGTTTTTTAGTTTCTCTTGTTTTTGAATTTTTTTGTTTTTTTGTTTTTGTCTTTGTTGTTTGAATTTTTCTTGTTTTTTATTGTTTTCTTGTTTCTTTTTTTCTTGTTTTTTTAAATTTGCTATTTCTGTCTTTAATCTTATTTTTTCTTGCTCTTCTTTGTTCTTTCTATTTATTTCTTGTAAATTTATTATTTTTTCTATATTTTTACTTTCTTGCTTTTCCATTTTTATTTTGCTTCTTTTTTGCTTTCTTGTTTCTTCTAATTCCTCTTCTAGTGGTTCATATCTGGCGTTTTTCTCTAAATCTTCCCATTTTAATTTACTTTTTTCCATGTATTTTTTCCTTTCTCAATACATAAATTTAGTTTGATTTTTTTCTGCTGTACACCTACATAATATCATATTCTGCTTTCTTTTACAATATTTCTTTTAAATTTAAAATATCATTTAAGTAACAAAAAATTGCAAATTTTCTAAAAATTTTACAAAAAACACTTGAACATTATTGAATTTAATATTATAATACTTGTAGCAAAAGATAAATAAGGAGAGATATTCGATGGAGTTAGTAAAAAATATTTTTTTTAATACAGATAAATTAGTAGAAAATAGTAATGTAAAAATATCATATACAGGAAAATTTTTTCAAGAAAATGCTGAAGAAGTCTATATTCATTATGGTTTTGGCATTAATTGGGATAATTTAAATGAAGTAAAAATGGAAAAAACAGAATTAGGTTTCCAGGCTGAAATTTTCTTGGGTGAAGGTGATTCTTTTAATTTTTGCTTTAGAAATGGTAATGATGAATGGGATAATAATGATGGTCAAAATTATACTTTCAATTTGGAGAAAAAACAATCCGAATTAATAGTTTTGGAGGATGAGCCTGTTTCTTTGGGTAGTGCTAGAAAACTTAGAAAGTCTTATTTATGGAGCAAAAAAATTCGCTTGGCAGTGTATAAAATTATTACTTATTTTCCAAAAATATTATCTGGAAATTATAAAAGAAAAGTTCATGAAGCATAAATAAAAAATCTGAAAAGCTTTGTTTTTCAGATTTTTTTGTTTTATATATTCCACCCTCCGTTTATTGATATTACTTGTCCTGTGGTGTATTCGTCTTTAATTAACCATTCTACGCATCTTTCTATATCGATTGCTTTCCCTATTTTTTCTAATGGGATTTCTTCTTCTATGTTTTGTTTTTCTTCTTCGCTTAAATGTGCATTCATTTGTGTGTTTATTATTCCTGGTGCAATTGAGTTAACCCTTATGTTTGATGGGCCTAATTCTTTTGCTAGTGCTTTTGTTAGTGCATCAACTCCCGCTTTGCTTACACTATAGTGTACTTCACATGATGCTCCTGTTATTCCCCATATTGATGATATGTTTATTATGCATCCTTTTTTGTTGTGTATCATGTTGTGGCATGCTTCTTGTGACATGTAAAATACTGAGTTTAGGTTCGTATTTATCATGTTATTCCAGTCTTCGTCTGTTATTTGTGTAAATTCTTTTATTTGTGATATTCCTGCATTGTTTATTAACACGTCTATTTTTCCGTATTTTTGTATTGTGTATTTTACTAAGTTTGCGGCTTCTTCTCTTTTTGAGATGTCTGCTTTATATATATCTATTTTGATGTTTTGTTTTTCTAGTTCTTGTTGTAGTTCTTTTATTTCTTTTTCTGATTTGTTGTAGTTTGCTATTATTGTGTTTCCTTTTTTCGCTAGTTCTTTTGATATTTCTTTGCCTATTCCTTTGGATGATCCTGTTACTATTATTACTTTATTCATTTTGTGCCTCCCTTTTATATTAGAGTTACTTGTTAAATTTAAATTGCTATGCACCGCACTTGTAATGTGGTGGTTTGTTATTTGTAATTTTTATAAAATAAAAAAGCCAATAATTAAGATTAAATCAAAACTACTGACCTTTCATATGGAGCCACTTCTCAGATTCGAACTGAGGACCCCCGCATTACAAGTGCGGTGCTCTGGCCAACTGAGCTAAAGTGGCATTCTTGGTGACCCCTACGGGAATCGAACCCATGTCTCCGCCGTGAAAGGGCGATGTCTTAACCGCTTGACCAAGGGGCCGTATATACAAAGAACTAAATAATTATTCATTATTTAGTTCTTTTGGTGAGCTATCCGCGACTCGAACGCGGGACAACTTGATTAAAAGTCAAGTGCTCTACCACCTGAGCTAATAGCCCGTCACCATTTTTTGTTACGTATCCGTAACGCTTTTATATATTACTATATTTTTTTTCAAATGTCAATACATTTGTCAAATTTTTTTGAAATTTTTTTAAATTTTTTAAATTTTTCGTGTTTTTTTGACAAATGTATTGATTTTTTTACCCATTTGTTACTTTTAAACCTTTTGTTTTTTGGCTTATGTTTTATGCGTTTAATTTTGCTATTACTTCTTCAACATCTATTCCATGTACATCACATGCTTCCTCTAGTGTTTCCATTTGTGAAGCAGGACATCCTAAACAGTGCATTCCTATTTCTAATAATATTTCTGCTTTTTCTGGTGCTTTTTCTAAAATTTCACCTATTGTTGTATCTTTACTAAATTTCATGATTACTATCTTTCCTTTCCATTAAGGTCCTAATTTTAATTAAATTTATTTTTCCTTAATTTTTTATTGTACAAAAAGACGCATTTGTAGGCGTTTTTTGTCATTGTATTAAAATTTTAACATATTTTTTAAAAAAAGTATAGACAAATTGAAAAAAATGTTGTATATTTTTGTATTAGTAAGGCGGTGATATTATTTCTCGTTTATTAAATTTATTTTTTATCATATTTATTATTAATCTTTTTGTTACTTTATATTCAATTTATTCATTTTTTGAATTAAAAATTTTTCATACTCGTCAAGGTTCAAAATTAAAAATTAAGAAGGAGGAATTATAATTTTAAAGCGTAAATTTATTTTTTGCATTTTTTTTGTAATAATCATCCACGTGCATAGCACGTGGTTTTTATTTTTCGGGCATGAGGGATTTCAAGTCATTGCAGATGATGATGGTCAAATTTTAACGGATATGGAGTTATTGGCTTATTTGCGCAATGTTCGTTCAAAAATCATGAAAACAGAAAATAAGCCAGCCTATACCATTATAGGGAATAAAGGACTTGTCAGTCTTGCGACATATCGTCCAGAAAATCGAGAAGAATTTATTGCTTTGTATGAACCAATACTACAGAAACAATAATGGGCAATGCGCGAAGTGCACAAGCTGGATTAAATAAAGATGACTTATCAAAGATGTTCTTCCCCATGCCTCCCACAGCTGAACAGGAACGCATTGTAGCGGAAATAGAAAAGTATGAACCATTAATTGATGAGTACGATAAACTTGAACAGCAAGCGACGAAACTTGACAATGAGATTTACGATAAATTAAAGAAGTTTGTTTTGCAATACGCTATTCAGGGCAAGCTCGTTTCACAGGATCCGAACGACGAACCCGCAAGCGTGCTTTTAGAGCGTATTCGTGCCGAAAAGAAGGCCAAACTCGACAAGAAATATGCGGATAGCTACATCTATAAAGGTGATGATAACTGTTATTACGAATATATTGCCGGAAGGGCGCAAGATAAGCTGGTCGAAGTGCCTTTCGATATACCGGATAATTGGGCTTGGGTTCGATAGGGCAATCTATCATTTTCAATTCAGTATGGATATAATGCATCAGCCAAAGAAAGTGGTCGCATTAAAATGGTGAGGATAAGTGATATACATAATAATGAGGTTGATTGGGAACACGTACCATT
>OJLA01000379.1_pt1 | contig 39268 bp, 48 predicted proteins | sample 1596611 | NCBI WGS metagenome assembly OJLA01 (sample SAMEA4350168, study PRJEB24818) | metagenome | biome: human; feature: gut; material: faeces | place: Denmark | collected 2013-09
GTGGTCGCGTTTAACGTTGGGGGGTCGGGCGTTCGGACGCGCGTTAGACAACGGTGAAAGCCTTGCAAACACTTGGCGGTTTCGCGTCCGAGCCGCCGAGCGGGAGAGCTGCCGGACGCCGCCGTGGGCCGCCGCTGCCGAACGCGGGATTGGTCCGATTGGTCCGAGGATTGGACCGGACACAAAAAACGCCCGAAAACCCGCATGAATACAGGCTTTTCGGGCAAATACAGAACAAACAAGACAGACAGCCTGCACGCGTCACCGCGTCGGCCGTCTGTCTTTTGTTATGTATAAGTATGCAATATATACAGATAATATGCAATTATCGCCGCGGGCGCGGCCAGGGCACCAGATGCGTTATCTTGCCGCGCGCAACGGTGAGCCAGGACCGTCATCCGGCGCGGCCAGAGCTTCGGCTCTGCGGTACAACTCGCCGAGGATGATCGCTTTGCCTGGCACGTCCAGTTCGTCCCACAGGCGGGCTACTTTGAGGGCGTCGTCGCTGATCCCGCGGATCGCGTCGGCGTCCTCTTTTTCTTCGCCCGTCAAGAGGTAGTTCAACGAGCAGCCGAGAAATTCACAAATGGGAATGAGCAGCTTTGCAGGTGGATCAGAGTTTCGCTGCTTCCAGTTCGTGATTGTGGTAGGTTTGACACCGATATAGGCCGCCAACTGTTCCTGCCTACCGCGCTGGGTACCCATCAATTCAAATAGACGTTCACAAATGCTCATAATACTACCCCTTAAATTTCACAAATGAGATTGACAAATTAGCATTTGTGAATTATACTGTGAGCGTGGCAAGCAAACACGACAGCCACGGACCGCGAAACAGTATAGCAAAACAACGCCATAAAAACAAGACATTTTTGCACGACACGAAAGGAGAATGAAAGTATGACACACACCATCGGCGAAGCCATTGAGGGACGGCTTCACGAAATGAGAATCCAGCAGAAGGAGCTGGCAGCCGTCATTGACGTGCCGGTCTCCACGCTCAACAGCTGGCTGCGGCTGGGGCGCGACATCCCCGCGCAGTACATCTTAAAGATCGCGCACGTCCTGCGCTGCACCCCGACCTATCTGCTGTCGGGCGGCGAGGACGACCGCGAGACCCCGGCCAAAAGCGACGCCATCGAAGACCTGATCCGCGCGACCGTGGCCGAGGTGCTGCGGCAGCAGGAAGCGCAGAAGCGGCGCGGAGACACCGAGCCACAGGCGCGCGTCGCCGCGCACATCGAACGGCAGCGCGAGCAGCTGGAGCAGATCAGAGCGGAGCAGGCCGCCGAACACGGCGACCCGATCCGCGCGATGTTCTACCGCATGGGCGCGGAGCTGCTGGGCGACGAGATCACGGCCACACCGGCTCGGTCCCCTGCGTCCACGCAAGCACATACACCAGTTCGGACCTGTCTTCGCCCCGCCGCTCTGCGACGCGAAGCAGCACCCAGCCAGCGTCCAGGTATTTGTTCGCGGCATAATCGTCGGCAGCTTCAAAGACCTGGCGCACATCGGAAAAATCGAAATCCATGAGATCGCCCCCATGGGAATTGTAACACAAACATGACAAGGAGGCAAGGGCATGAGACGGATCAAGACCTACAAGAAGTGGAGCATCTGGAGGCTGACGGCGGCGGAGGCCATCGACGTGGGCGGGCGCTTCGCGGCATTTTTGCCGGAGACGGACCCAGGCGCGATGGACGAGCCGGAGTGGGCGGCGGACAGCGTGCAGGAGCTGATCGACTTCATCGACAGCTACGAGAAGTGAACGCGGACGGATGGTACAGGCCGGAGGGCTACGGCGGCTGCCGGAACTGCATGTTCCGCGGCGAGGGGCTGCCAATGTGCCGGAGGGCCGCGGAGGCCAAGGCCAGCATCCCAGTCTGCCCATTCTGGCAGAGGCGGGAACAGGAGAAAGGAGACGAAGATGGTAAACCGCAGGAAGGTATTTGTGCAGCAGTTCTCTGATCTGCTTCGCAGCGGACGGCGCACGGGCGTCGAGCGGCTGGAGCTGTCGGACGACGGCAATCTGGTGACGATCTGCTTCGAAGGCGGCGGACGCCGCGAGGTCAACGTAGAATGCGACAGCGAGGCGGCGCTGATCCTGGACGTGATCCGCCGCGTGCTGTACTAAGCCCACGCAGGGCAAGGCCCAGTCCCGTGAAAGCCGGGACCGCCCCTTCGGGGGCGCGGCGCTCATGCCTGCTGAAAGGAGGACACATTATGGAGAAGTACAAACCGGAGCCGGGCTACCGCGAGCCGTACACCGAATACGGCATGGAGATCGTCATGTTCTGCGCGAAGCACTGCCTGACCAAGAAGGCGCTGGCCGCAGAGGCGGGCATCCCATACGACAGTCTGCTGGCGACGATCAAGGGCCGCCGCAGCGGCCACAACGTCAAGGCTGCCGTGGCCCCTGTCATGGCGCGCTACGAAGCGGCTGCGAAGAAGCAGCGGAGGAAAGGCAGGGGTGCGTAAATGCAGAGCTACATCAGCACCAGCACCGCGGCCCTGCTGACCGGCGAAGACCGGCGACGCGTCTTCGAGAAGATCACAGACGGCGTCTACGAGACCCGCAAGCAATCCGGCGGCCGCGGCGGCAACGGCGGCGAAAGCTACCAGATCGCTGTCAGCAGCCTGCCGGTGGAGGCACAGATCATCTACGCCCAGCGCGGCGGCGTGATCAACGGCCCGATCAACGACGACTGCGATCTGGCGGGCTACCACGCCCGCTTCGGCGACAACGGGATGCGGGAGCTGCTGGGCAAGCAGCGGGCCGTCCTGGAAGGCCTGGCGATCCGGAAGCTGAATCCGGAGGACGTGGTCGAGCAGCTGGCGGCGCTGGCCGAGGACCACGGCACGAGCCTGCGGACGCTCTACCGCTGGATGGACGCCTACGAGGCGAAGGGGCTGCCGGGCATCATGCGCGCGGTGAGCCGCAAGGACAAGGGCACGCGGCCGAGCATCTGCGCGGCTGCCTATCAATACGCATACGGCCTGTACGCCGACAAGGTGAAGCGGACGCAGGCCACGATCTACAACAAGCTGGTGGACAAGGCCGCCGTGCTGGGACCGGACGCCTGCCAGAAGTGCATCTTCTGCGAGGGCACCGAGGCCCGCGCCCGTCTGATGGAAACGGGCGAGATCAATCACTACCCGCCCTGCGCCGAGCCGGTGAAGGCGGGGATGCGGGTGCCGGAGTGCAGGCAGACGCTGTCGCGGATGCTGGCGGCGATCCCGTCCGATGAAGTGACGCTGGCCCGCCGCGGCGTGAAAGCCTGGAAGGACGACCACATGTTCATGGCGGTGCGTGAGAAGCCGCAGACCGTGAACGAGGTCTGGTTCGGCGACCACCACCAGTTCGACTGCTTCGTGCTGGACGAGACCGGCAAGCCGGTGCGCCCATGGCTGACGGCCTGGTACGACGCCGCGACCGGCTGCCTGGTGGGCTGGGTGCTTTGCACCAACCCGAACACGGAGACGATCACCGAGGCGTTCATCCGCGGCGTGGCCCACACGGAACACAGCCCCTTCTACGGCCTGCCCGCCCATCTCTACATAGACAACGGCAAGGACTACCGCAGCAAGACCTTCGAGACCGGCCTGATCAAGGAACACGACCTGGGCTATCTGAACTGCAACATCGCCAGCAACAGCGTGATCCAGTTGTTCAACGTGACGATCCACCACGCGCAGCCCTATCACGGCTGGGCCAAGACCGTGGAGCGATTCTTCGGCACGCTGGAGGACATCTACATCCGCGACGCGCCAGGCTGGTGCGGCGGAAGCCCGAAGGAACGGCCGGAGGACTTCTCCCGCGAGCTGCGGCACCAGCTGGAGCATGGGCAGCTGTGGACGATGGACCAGTTCTACGAATGGCTTCGGGACGACGTCTTCCCCGCCTACCACAACCGGCCCCACGAAGGCCACGGCGGGCGCAAGCCAATCGACCTTTACAACACCCTGCCCCGCGCCCGCATGGAGCAGCCCAGCTGGCAGATGCTGTGCGTGGCCCGCGACGACATGGCCGAGCGCAAGATCACGCAGCGCGGCATCAAGTTCAAGAACAAGCTGTTCTGGTCCGACGAGATGATCGGACTGGCGGGCACGGACGCCGTGATCCGCTACAGCCGCAGCGATCTGTCCAGCGTGTCGGTGATGGTGGACGGCAAGTTCCTGTGCGAAGCCGGTCTGCACGAGACCTTCTCGCTGGTGGGCGAGGACGAGGAACGCATCGCCGCGCACGTCGGCAAGCAGAAGAAGCAGATGCGCGAGACCAGATTCCGCATCGCCGTCGCCAGCCGCAGCGCGTTCGCCGACGAGGTGGACCCCAAGAAGAACATCGGAACGATCACGGCCATCGAATACGAGAAGGCCGCCAGAGCCAGAGAGAAGCTGCGCAGCAAGCCGCCGCGCAAGCCGCGCGACGACAACAGCGGCGACGTGGTGCGCTCCATGTTCGAGGCAATGGGCGAGGAACTGCTGCGCAGCGCACGATAACGCGCGACATCTGTGACAAAAACGAAAGGAGCAGACACTATGAACGAACACGAAAACGAGTACCGCGGATGCAGGCTGCACCGCTATCTGGTGGCCGAGACCACCCCGACCGAGCGTCAGGCGCTGCGCGAGGCGATCCAGCGCGTGAACACCGAGGGCACGACGCAGATTGTGCTGGTATCCTGCTGCGAGGTCAACGCCATCAGCCGCCTGGACGCCGCCAGACTGCGCAGAGCCGCCGAGAAGCGGCGGGCGCGGAGAATCCGGCAGCTGATCCAAACGGTCTGCTGCTGGCTGTCGGCGGCCTGCCTGTTCATCGCCTGGGGCGTGGCTGGCAGCGTGGAGTGCGGCACGCGCCCGATGTGCTGGGCCACGGCGCTGCACATGACCGGCTGGATCGCCGCCTTCGGCATCTTCGCCTGGATCGGCGGTCTGATGGATCGGTAGACCACAAAAGGCACAAGGCCCAGTCCCGTGGAAGCCGGGACCGCCCCTTCGGGGGCGCGGCGCTTACAGCCACAAACGAAAGGAGCGCTGACACAATGACGAATCTGGCAGAGAATCTGACGACGACTACCAGCCAGGGGGACCTGGCACGCGAATTGCAGCGGCTGCGCGACGCGGAGGGCGTGACCTTCGCAGCCATCGCCAACAAGACCGGCATCAGCCGGTCGGCCATCAGCCAGCTGGTGAATCAGGGGCTGCGGATGAAGCCCGAACACGAGAAGAAGCTGTGGGACGCCGTGAACGAGATCAAGGGCACGGAGGAACGGCTGGGGCCTGACGTCCCCGTCGCGCCGATCCACTTCAAGACGCGCATCGAGCTGTTCGAGACGAAGGAGTTCAAGGAGTGCATGGGCTGGTGCAACTACGTCTGCAGCAAGCGCAAGATGGGCGTCATGGTGGGCCACCCCGGCAGCGGCAAGACCACCGTGCTGCGCCACTTCGCGCAGACCCAGCCTGGCGTGCTTTACATCGAAGCCTGGCCGCAGATGCGCGTGGGCGATATGCTGGAGGCCATCGCACAGCCGCTGGGCCTGTCCCTGCGCGGCAACAACTACCACAAGACCCAGGACCTGATCGCCTACCTGTCGGGCCGCACGGACGTGCTGATCGCAGTGGACGAGGCCGAGTATCTGGCAAAGTGGGATGTGGACAAGTTCGAGGTCCTGCGCAAGGTGTGGGACAACACCGGCACGCCGGTGATCCTGTGCGGCACCAGTATTCTGGAGACCATGCTGACGAGCGGACGCCGCCGTCACGACAACCTGGCGCAGCTCTACCGCCGCAAGGTGGAATTGAAGCTAAACGGCATCGGCCAGGCCGAGGCACGCACGATCCTGCGGGAGTACAACGTGAGCGACGACGCTGCCGACGCTCTGGCGACCATCGCCGCAGACGTAAAGCATGGCGGCATGGGCACCTTCGTGGAAATCCTGGACATCTGCCTGGAGGCCGCCGAGGGCGGACAGATCACCGGCGACATCCTGGCAAGCGCCCGGAAATACAAACTGATGTACTAAGGAGGACAACGTGAAAACACTGACAATCATCTATCTGGCGGCGACGGCTGCGGTCTTCGCCTACGTCGGGGGCGTCTGCTTCTTCAAGCGGCGCGCCCCTGCGGCCGGAACGCTGGGGCTGATCATCGCGGCCATTGGGCTGGTCCTGATCGCGTGGACGGGGGCGATGGTATGAAGGCAGCCTACACCCGGATCAAAAAGCCGCGCCGCGTGACGGACGATCCCGTGATCTATGTTTGCAGCCCCTATGCAGCAGACCCCGAACGCAACGCCCGCCGCGCAGAGAACTTCTGCCGCTACGTCTGGAAAATGGGCGGCATCCCGCTGGCCCCGCACCTGCTGTTCCCGCGCTTTATGAATGAGAACAGGCACAAGGAACGCGAAGCGGGGCTGCGCATGGCTCGCAAGCTGCTGGGCATGTGCGACGAAATGTGGGTGTTCGGCGACGAGATCAGCGAGGGCATGGTCGGCGAGATCATCGAGGCGTCGGCCCGCTGCATCCCGATCTATCACTACGACGGCCCCATCACCCTGACCATCACCCGCGACGGGAAAGACCCGAATCGCTGGTCGTGGCATATTTGACATCAAGGAGGAAGACACAATGGCAAGAAAACGCGTAGAAGACACAGTCCCCGCTCTGGAGAGCTGGGACGACGTGAATCAGGCGCTGGCGACCATCGCGGACAATCAGCGCACGGTGGAGAACTTCGAGGCAGCGATGCAGAACAAGATCGACGAGGCGAAGGCCGAGGCCGAAGCCCGCAGCCGCGTCTTCATCGAGGCCACCAAGCGCCTGGAGCGCCAGATCAAGGAGTTTGCCGAGGCACACCGCGACGACATGGACGGCAAGAAGACCAAGACGCTGAACTTCGGCGCGGTGGGCTTCCGCAAGTCCACGAAGATCAAGCTGCCGAAGGCCCCCACCAAGCTGGCTGAGATCATCCAGCTGCTGCGCAGCAAGGGCATGGACGACTGCGTGAAGACGCCCGCGCCCAGCGTCGATAAGGACGCCCTGCGCAAGTACCCCACCCAGGACATCGTGGCCGTGGGCGCATCCATTGAAGTGGACGACGTGTTCTGGTACGAGCCGGACCGCGAGAAGCTGGAACGCGGCTAACCGACGAAGGAGGGCACACGGATGGGAACGCAGGCCAACGTCCTGACGCCGCAGCAGATGCGCTGCATCTACGCGCTGGCGCGCGGCGGAGGGATCAGCAACGACGATCTTCACGCCGTCGTCTTCGCGACGACGGGCAAGGACAGCATGAAGCTGCTGACGACGGCAGACGCCAAGCAGGTGATTGACCGGCTGAAACGGCTGACCGGACAGGAGACGACCGCGCCGCACAACAGGCCGACGAAGGAGCAGGTGGCGAAAATCTACGCGCTGGCCGCAAAGCTGGGCTGGGCCGACGATCCGAAAAGGCTGCGCGCCTTCCTGGAGAAGCGTTTCGGCGCGTCCCACCCCACCTTCCTGGACGACAAGCACGCACGCAACTGCATCGAGGCGATGAAGGCCATGCTGGCCGGAGGACGCGGAGAGCGGAAAGGAGGCCACGATGGAGAAGTGGACGGACCGGCTGACCATTGACATGATCCCCGAACAGTACAGGCAGCTGGCAGAGATCACGGGAATCCAGCCGCTGCTGACGCTGGCGGCGCAGTACGGCGGCTCCAACCTTTACATTCCGAAGGTGGACGCCCTGACCCGCACGGCACGCGACCGGCTGATCCGCGAGAAGTTCACCGGCTACAACGCCGAGCAGCTGGCGCAGGAGTTCGACCTGACGGTCCGCTGGGTGCAGGAAATCTGCAAGGACGCACCGCCTGCCGGTCAGCTGTCGCTGCTGGACTTTGAATAGTCCGATTTTATCCACATTTCCCCCATAAACTAAGGGAATTGCTTCTTATTTACCCAACAATCGAATCCATTTACAATAAACTCCGTAAAGGCCGCGCGCCTTTACGGAGTTTCGTTTTTATCTGGAGGGCGCAGCATGGAAAGCTGGATCACATGGATCATTCAGGTGGTGGCCTACGGCATCATCTGCTTCCTACTCAAGCGAGAGCTGAATCAGTTCGACCAGCGGGACAAGCGCCTGCAGGAGCGCATCGACGAAGTGGAGAAGAAGGCGTCGGCCGACACCAAGGCCCTGGCCGAGAAGATGGACAACTTCATCCAGGAGGCCCCCTTCAAATACACCCTGCGCGACGACTTCATCCGCGCCGTCGCGGGCTTCGACGCCAAGCTGGACAAAATCCTTGACCAGCTGACCAAAAGAAACTGACCCAAAATCTACAGAAAGCGAGGTGGGCCGATATGGCAGCCAACCTGACCGTCGCGGCGAACAAGCGCGTCCGCGGCGAAATCCTGGCCCTGCTGTACTCCGTTCAGCCTGTGCCGGTGGAGATCAGAACGATCACCAACAGCCTGCTGGAGTCCAACATGGTGAGCGTCCCCAGCATCGCGCAGCACATTGACTACCTGTCGGGCAAGAAGTACATCCAGGTGATCGGTGAAGAAGCAGCCGAACAGATCCTGCACGGTGTGGTCCCGCCTTCCGCCTTCGTGAAACTGACGCCGACCGGCGTCGATCTGGTGGAGGGCACCATTGAGGACCAGGGCGTTGACGTCTGATGGGCGACCAGAGAGAGCGCAACCGCATCAAGTCCCGCGTGGATGAACTGCCCGACGAAATCCGCGCACAGCTGGACGCGATGCTGGCAGACGTCAACTACACCTACCAGGACATCGCCGACACGATCACCGACCTGGGCTATGAGATCAGCCGCAGCGCCGTGGGCAGATATGCCATGCGCCACAACAGCGCAGCACGACGTTTGAAAGAGGCATCAGAGCAGACCACGGCGCTGCTGCAATTCATCCGCGAGAATCAGGACGTCGAGTCCACGGAGCTGGCCTCCGCGATTATGATCGACGGCCTGACCCGCAGGATCGCAACGGCGGACGAAGACTTCGACGCCATGCCGCTGGACAAGGCGGGCCGCTTGCTGGTCCAGCTGCAACGCAGCACCATTTACAAGGAACGCTGGCGCAAGGAGCGTCTGGCAGCCATTGAGGCCGTCGAGCGCAACGTGAAGGCACGGATGCGCCAGGCCGTTCAGAACGATCCGGAACTGCTGGCACAGCTGCAAAGGCTTGTCAGCGACGCGGCAGCAGAGGAGGCGGGGCGCGATGAAGGCTGAGCTTCACTGGTACGTTGCGCAGGTTATGACCGGCAGCGAGCAGGAGACGGCCAGGAAACTGACCGACGCAGGCATGGAGGCGCTCGCCCCCGTTCAGATTCTCCACGAACGGCGTCACGGCAAATGGTGGCCGATCCGCCGCGTGGTGTTCCCCAGCTATGTATTTGTCCGCACGGGCATGACGCCTCGCTTCTATTACTTCATCAGCGGCCTGCCCCGCGTGATCCGTCTGCTGGGTGCAGACGGGCCGGAGCCGGTGCCGGACGAGCAGATGGAAGTAGTTCGCCTGTTTGCCCCAGGCGGCCGAGACTTCGGCATGTCGCAGGGTGAGCGCATCGACGGCAAGACCGTGATCACATCCGGCCCCCTGCTGGAGCTGGAAGGCAAGATCGTAAAAGTGAACGCCAGAGGACGCCGGGCAACCGTAGCGGTCCCGATCCTGGGCGAGGCACATCAAGTGGACGTTGGCGTCATTGTGGCGCAGGCCGAGGCCGAAGACGCCACGAACAGAAACCCGAAGGAAGACGCGCGCTGATCCGTCGCCGTGTTCGAGATCGGGGGACATAACCGAGAAAGCAACGCCGCCCTGACAATCGGTGGTGGCGAAGCCTACATATCGGGGCGATCCCATCCGTGGGGACCACTCCACGCGCCCCGTGGAAGCCTCCTTTCGTTGCTGCGCCCCGACGTGTTTTCACGTCGGGGCGTGGTGATAAGCGCAGAAACGATTTTAAGGCCCCTGTGCGGGCTTTTGAGTTTGGGCGGGGAGCTGGAGGGGGTGCGGCGTCTAACGCCGTTCTAACGCGTCAGAGAGGCCAAGGAAAGCGAAAGGGGGACGATTGACGTGCGCGACCTGCAAGATATACGGGAATTGATCAATCCGGAGGGCATCACGGACGGCAAAATCGTCGCCGCGCAGGCCCGATTCTACGACTACTGCAAAATGATGAATCCGAAGTTCTACCGCGACGACCGGCCGTACCAACGCGACCTGTGCGAGACGTTGCAGGCGATCTTCGAGGGGCGGCTGATCAACAAGGACACCGGCGAGCCGTACAAGAATCTGATGATCAACCTGCCGCCGCGGCACGGCAAGTCCTACACCCTGACGCTGTTCGTACAGTGGTGCATGGGCAAGAAGAACGACACGCGCGTCATTTCAGTGTCATATAACGACATTCTGGCCGGGCGTTTCGCCCGAAACGTCCGCGACGGCATTGACGCCGACAAGATCGACAGCAAGGTGACGATCTTCCACGACGTCTTCCCGACGACGCGCGTCAAACAGGGCGACGCGGCGGCACAGCTGTGGAGCCTGGAGGGCCAGTTCTTCAACTACCTGGCGACCGGCTTCGGCGGTACGATCACCGGCATCGGCTGTTCGATGGGGATCATCGACGACCCGATCAAGAACGACCAGGAGGCGTTTAACGACCGCGTTCTGGACGAACAGTGGAGCTGGTACACCGACACCTTCCTGTCCCGTATCGAAGAAGGCGGGATGCAAATTATCGTTATGACCAGATGGTCCACGAAGGACCTGTGCGGCCGCCTGCTGGCAAGCGAGGACGGCGGCGACTGGTTTGTCTTCTGCCGCCGCGCCTGTCTGGATGAAGGCGAACGCCGGATGCTATGCCCCGATCTGCTGTCGTGGAAGTCCTACATGAAGAAGCGCCGCCTGACCAGCGCGGAGATCGCGGACGCCAACTACCAGCAGGAGCCGGTGGACATCAAGGGCAAGCTCTACAGCGAGTTCCGCACCTATGAGCAGCTGCCGCGCGACGCTGCGGGGAAGCTGGACTTCGGCGCGATCATCAGCTACACCGACACGGCCGACACCGGCAGCGACGATCTGTGCAGCATCGTCGCGGGCATCCATGAAGGCGAGGGCTACATTCTGGACGTCATTATGACGGACGAGCCGATGGAGAAAACAGAGCCGCAGACGGCGGAGCAGCTCTACAGCTACCACGTCGAGACGGCGCGGATCGAGAGCAACAACGGCGGCCGCGGCTTCGCCAGAAACGTGGAGCGGCTGCTGTGGGAGCTGTACCAGACGCGCAGCGTGAACATCGAGTGGTTCCACCAGGGCGCGAACAAGCACGCCAGGATTATGACCGGCGCGACCTTCGTCATGCAACACCTGCTGTTCCCTTCCGACTGGGCACAGCGGTGGCCGCGCTACTATGCTGCGATGGTGAGCTACCAGAAGACCGGCAAAAACAAACACGACGACGCGCCGGACGCTACGACCGGCATCGCCGAAACAATTCAGGAACGAGAAGGGAGGGGTACTCTTGACATCTGGTGGGTGTGAAATCCTGCACGCTGATTGCATTGAGGTGCTGCAAACGCTGGCGGAGAACAGCTTCGACGCGCTGATCACCGACCCGCCCTACAGCAGCGGCGGCCAGTACCGCGGCGACCGGATGCAGAGCGTGACCGAGAAATACAGCCAGAGCGGCGCGAAGGCCGAGTACCTGAAACACGCCTTTGAAGGCGACAACATGGATCAGCGCGCCTGGACCAGCTGGACGGCGTACTGGCTGGAACTCTGCCGCAAGGTGGTGAAGCCGGGCGGCGTGGCGGCGATCTTCATCGACTGGCGTCAGCTGCCCGCCCTTTATGACGCGATCCAGTGGGGCGGCTGGGTAGTCCGCGGTCTGATCCCGTGGGACAAGAAGAACGCCAGACCGCAGCCGCACCGTCCGAAGCAGCAATGCGAGTTCATCGTGTGGGCGTCTAACGGGCCGCTGGACGTCAAACGCGACGCCGAATACATGCCTGGCCTGCTGCAAGGGCTGCCGCCTTCGGCGCAGGTCCGGACGCATCAGACGGAAAAACCGCTCGACGTCATGCGCCAGCTGGTCCACATCTGCGAGAACGGCGGCAGGATCATCGACCCGTTCGCAGGAAGCGGCACCACGATATGCGCAGCGTATCTGGAAGGCTTCGGCGGGCTGGGTATCGAGCGGAACAAGTATCACGCCGAAAAGGCACAGGAAAGATTAACGAAAATCGCGGGGGGGGGTACTGATCTATGGGCTGGCGTTTAGAAGCGTTCAAGGCTGCCATCAGTGGGCGGCCTGACCGGATGCAGCAGTTCTTCACGTCCCGCATGACGTCGCCGCCTGACCGGAACACGCAGGAGTTCCTGGCGACCTATGCCCGCAGTCCGCGGCTGTCGCCGGTGACGAAGATCGCCACCGATCTGTCGAACGTCCCCGGCAAGCTGTTCAGGGTAGCAGCCAACGGCGACAAGGACGAGATCACGGACCACCCCTTCCTGGACTTCATGGCACGCCCGAATCCGCTGCCGTTTATGACGCGCAGCGCATTGTGGAAGGTCCACGAGACCTACCTGATGATCAAGGGCGAGGGCGCAGCCATCATCGAACGCGACGCAGCGGGCTACCCCGTCGAGCTGTGGCCGATCCCGCCGCACTGGATGACCGACATCCCGCGGCTGGACTTCCCCTACTACATAATCCGCAGCCGCGACGGTCTGCAAATGACCGTCCCCATCGAAGACATGTTTCTGGTGCGGCAGCTGAATCCGCTGGACCCCTACGGCCGCGGCCTGGGCGACGCCGAGGCGGTGGCCGACGAGATCGAGACCGACGAGTACATGGCGAAGTGGGCGAAGAAGTTCTTCTGGAACGACGCCACACCGCCCGTCCTTATGTCGGCCCCAGGCATCACGCAGGACGAATACAACCGCTTCAAGGCGGCCTGGGACGATCAGCACCGCGGCGTCGGCAACGCGCACAAGATGGGGATCATCCCCCGTGACGTCACCGTCAACAAGCTGGTGGACAGCCAGCGCGAAATGGACTTCACGCAGAGCCGCAAGGACCTGCGCGACGGAGTGAACGCCCACTTCGGCGTGCCGCCTGAAATCCTGGGCATCGTCGAGAACAGCAACAGAGCCACGGCGACCCAGGCGAAGATCATCTACGCAGAGAACGTCCTGACGCCGCGCCTGCTGGCGCGACAGGACGCCATCAACACGCAGCTGCTGCCCGCCTGGGGCGAGGACCTGCTGTGGGAGTATGACGACATCGTGCCGGAGGACACCGAGTTCCGGCTGCAAATGTCTAATGCCGGTTTGTCCGGCAGCACCATCATGGTGGACGAATGGCGCGAGCAGAACGGCTTCGATCCGCTGCCTAACGGCGCGGGCCAGGTCCTGTTCGTGCCCTATGCTTCCATCCCGACGAAGCCGGAGGAATTGACACAGACCATGCGCGAAAGTGGCGGCCTGACGCCTTCAGAAGATCTGTTCCCCCCAAGCGGAACGCCGCCTGAAACGCTGACTGGAGCCAAGGGCGTCAGCAGACGCCGCCAGCAGATCGCGCACCGCGACCGGATGCGGGCGCTGCTGACGCAGGAACGCGCAGCGCGTCAGACGGTAAATCGCTTCTTCACGTCGCAGCTGTCGGAGATCACCGCCGCCATGGAGAGCGGCAGGAAGGACGCCAGCGAGGACTTCTGGCAGCGGATCAGCAGCGGCCAGGGCCTGACGTTCGACGTGACGGCCATCAGAGCGGCGGCCATGGACGCGCTGAATCAGCTGATCGACTGGAATCAGCAGGACGAGGCGCTTCTTCGGACGCTGAATCCTGTGTGGGAGGAAGCGTTCAACACCGGCGCGAAGTCCATCGAGCAGAACTTCGGCATCACAGCCGTGCGCGCCCCACGCCTGACGGACTACCTGCGCCAGCAGGGCCTGAAACGGGTGCGCGGCATCAATGAAACGACGCGCGACAAGATCGCCTCCGCGCTGGCGGACGGCATCGAGGCGGGCGAAAGCACCGCCCAGCTGGTGAAGCGCATCCAGCAGCACCTGCCTGATATGCAGGCAGAACGCGCCGCAGCCATTGCGACCAGCGAAGCCCACACCAGTATGCAGGCGGGCAGCTTCGCGCAGATGCAATACGGCGGCTGCACAACAAAAACGTGGATCACGGCGGGCGACGAAGACGTCAGAGACAGCCACCGCAGCCAGAACGGCGTCACCGTCCCCATCGACCAGCCCTTCCCGAACGGGCTGATGTATCCAGGCGATCCGTCCGGCTCGCCGGGCGAGATCATCAACTGCCGGTGCGATATGATCCCCGGCGATCTTTAGGAGGTGATCGAAGGTTGAGAATGAAGCGGCTGCAAATCAAGGCAGAGAACGTAACGGATCAGGGCATCTTCACCGGCCACGCTTCGGTCTTCGGCGTCGTGGACCTGGACAACGACGTTGTGGAGCCGGGCGCGTTCGCAGAATCCATTGCAACCGGCACGGCTGCGGCTGGCGTGCTGATCTTCGGGCAGCATGACGACCGCAAGGAGCCGCTGGGCAGATCGATGGAGCTGCGGGAAGACGCCACGGGCCTGTTTGTCAAGGGCCAGATCAGCGACACCGCCATGGGCCGCGACTACCGCCAGCTGATCAAGGACGGCGTTCTTGATCAAATGTCCATCGGTTACGTCGCCCAGGAATACGACGTAGACACCAACAACGTCCGGCACCTTCGCAAAGTGGACCTGTTGGAGATCAGCATCGTAAACTACCCCGCGAACACAGAAGCAAAAATTGAAAGCTACAAAGGAGGACACACGCAAATGAAAACCGCAAAAGAGCAGACCCCCGCCACCAAGGAAGTCAAGGAAGAGACCGGAGCCGAAGGCCAGGCCGTCACCATGACCGAGGAACAGCTGGCGCAGCTGCTGGAGCAGGCCGCCGAGAGCGGCGCGACCAAGGCGCTGAAAGCTGCCGCCGACGCTGCTGACGACGAGACCAAGGACGACCCCGCCGACGACGAGACCAAGAACGACGACGGCAAGGATGATGAAGCCAAGGCTGCTGCCCCTGCCGCCAAGGAAGCCAAGGCTGCCCCCGCTCGCGGCACCGCGCAGCGCAAGTATGCGAGCATCTACATGAATACCGGCCGCACGGATAAGGAAGAAAAGTCCGGCCTTCCTGCTGGCATCGGCTGGGTGCGCTTCCAGAAGTGCATGATGCGCGCGAACAAGGACTACGACATCGCGGCCAGCATCGCCCGCAAGGAGTACGGCGACGGCTTCCTGGAGCGCCAGATCAAGGCCATGTCTGTCACAGCCCCGACTGACGGCGGCTACCTGGTCCCCGAAGTCTACGCCAGCGAGATCATCCCCCTGCTGCGCGACAAGGCCATCATCCTGCGCCTGGGCGCGACGGAGCTGCCCATGGATCGCGGCAACATCAACATCCCGAAAATGACCAGCGGCGTCAGCGCGTCCTATGTCGGCGAGCTGCGCAAGGCCAAGGCGTCCAAGGCCAAGTTCGGCAATGTCCGCATGTCCAGCAAGAAGCTGATGTGCAAGGTGTTGATCAGCAACGACCTGATCCGCTCCAACGCATACGGCGCGGACCAGCTGATCCTGAACGACGCCACCACTGCCATGGCGCTGGCGATGGACCGTGCCGCCTTCCTGGGCAAGGGCACCGAGTTTGAGCCGACGGGCCTGTTCAATATGGCTGGCATCCCGACCATCGACCTGAACGCGGCTCCCGACGAGACTACGACCGGCAAGATGCTGGCAACGCTGCTGCAGAACAACGCCGACACCAGCAAGCTGGGCTGGGCCTTCAACGGCTTCGCGTGGGAGGCGTTCTACAATGTCGTCCAGGCGGCGTCCGGCCTGTACCTGTACCGCGAGCAGATGGACAACGGCAAGCTGAACGGCCACGAGTTTGCCGTCAGCAATCAGCTGCCCAACGGCTCTGGCAGCAACCGCCCCACCAACGTGGTGCTGGGTAACTTCTCCGAGTTTATGATCGGCCGTCAGGGCAGCATGGAATCCGAAATGTTCCGCGAGGGCACCGTCACCGACGAGGACGGCAACACCATCAGCGCTGTGGATCAGGACTGCACGATCCTGCGCATCATCGACCTGCATGACTTCGGCATCCGCCACGAGGAATCCTTCGTGATCGGCAAGAACATGCAGACGGAGAAATAAGGAGGGCAACGACATGAAGAAGAAACTGATTGACAGCTGCCGCGTGCGCCCCTACACCAGCGGCGCGGCCATTGACCGCCAGAACTTCGGCAGCGCGGTGCTGGGCCTGAAAGTGGCAGCGGCCACCGGTTCGCCCACCGCTGCGGCGCTGAAGCTGGTGCTGACGGAGAGCGACGCCAGCAGCGGCACCTTCGCCGCGGTAAGCGACAAGCAGGCACTGATCGGCGGACTGCTGGATGCTGACGGCGCTGTCACTATGGACATCCCTGTTGCGGGCGGCGAGGCACAGATCGGCATCGACCTGACCGGCTGCAAGCGCTTCGTCAAGATCACGGGCACCGTCAGCTTTACGGGCGGCACCACACCTGCGGCGACTGCCACCTACGCGCTCGCCCTGGGCGATCCTGCGCAGGAGCCGGTGGAGTAAGCCATGGGGACGCCTACGCTGCGCACCAATGCGCTGACCACGTTGGAAGCATTGAAGCAGCTGCTGGGCATCGACGAGACCGATACCAGCCAGGACGGCGTGCTGATCCAGCTGATCAACAGGGCATCTGCCTCTATTGAGAACGCCCTGGGCAGGAAACTGCGCAGGAGTACCTACACGGAACGCGTGAAAGGGACCGGCAGCCAGTACCTGCTGGTGGAGAACTACCCCATCGTCGCGGTGGAGGAAATCAAGCAGGCCGGGGAGATCATAGACCCCGGCCTGTACGACATCACCGTGCGCGGCAATGCCGGTGTGATCTACAAGGACGACGGCTGGACCTATTACGGCTTCCCCCACGGCCTGACCGGCGACGCCATGACCGGCAGCCGGAACATCACCGTGCGCTACACGGCGGGCTATATCCTGCCGTGGGAGGCGACCGACGAAGCGCCTGCTGATCTTCCGGCAGACCTGGAGGGGCTGGCACAGGAAATGGTGCAGTACATCTTCGGGAAGCTGGAGAGCGGCGGCAGCAGCGGCCTGAAAGCCTTCTCCATTAGCGACGTCCGCTGGGAATGGTCCGACGAGACCCCATCGAGCTGGCAGGACATCATCAATCAATACAAGCGGGTGTGGCTATGAGTTCAGTCACACGGACCCACGACGACTGGACACCATGGTACGAGCGCACGAAGGCGGAGCTGGCGCGGCTGGCCGGTGCTGAAATACATGTCGGCATCCTGGGCAGCGCAGACAGCGAACTGCTTCGCATAGCTGCCGTGCATGAGTTCGGCGCAACGATCCACCCACGGAACGCCAAGAATCTGGCGATCCCGCTGCGGCCGGATATGAAGGGCAAAAGCCCACGCGACGTCGAGGGCGCTTTTTTTCTGGACAACGGCGAGAATCGCTTCATCTGTCGGAAGAAGGGCAAGAAGGGAGACCAGCTGGACTTTTTGTTCCTGCTGCTGCCGTCTGTGACGATTCCGGAGAGATCCTTCATCCGCGCCAGCTACGACGGAAACAAGGATGTGCTGGCGAAGGCGTGCGAGAACGCTGTGCGCCGTCTGATCCTGGGCGAGCTGACCGCCGATCAGGCTTGCCACAACATCGGCACCGCTGCCGTGGCAATCGTGAAGCGATACATGCGCACCGTGCAGCCGCCGAAAAGCAGCCTGACGCTGGCGAGCGCGCCGGGGAAAACCGCCCCGCTGGTCCAGACCGGACGGCTGCGCGACAGTATAACCTACGAGGTGACAGGACTATGAACAGACGCTTCGGGCAGCCCCGCCTGCCGCGCGGCATCCTGCACACCCTGACGGAGATACGCGCCCCTGCCCCGACCTACGACGTCGAGAACGGCGGACAGTGGGTACCAGGGACACCGGAGCGCATCGACTTCGAGGGCTGCGTGCTGCCTGTGTCGGAGGACGACTGGAAAACGGCTGCAGAGGGCACCTATACGGCAAACAGCCGGAAGATTTACACAAACGGCCATGTGCTGCGCATCGGCGGGCAGGTCTACGATCCGCAGGACGGCGCGACCTACACCGTGCGCGGCGATCTGGATCACGGCGTGATCCACCCGCTGCGCCGCTTCGTGGCCGACCGCAAGGGGGAGGCGGCATCGAAATGACGCAACGCGAACTGCGCAACATCATTGTCAAACAGCTGCACACATATCTGGCGGGGCCGAAGGTGGTGCTGTCGGATCAAACGGCACCGGAGGCCGACTACCCCCTGATCTACTACCAGAGCGTGCAGCAGCACATCCCAGGCGCTGCAAATATCACCACCGCCGCAGCGGACGGCGGCACGCTGACAAAATACCGGCGCGAACACGCGGAGGCCACATTCAGCTTTACCGCGTGCAGCTTTAACCGACAAGGCAAGGACGGCCCGATCAGCGGCGACGACGAGGCACTGGAGCTGGCGGACCGCGCGCAGGGCTTCTTCCTGTTCGCGGGGCGTCAGCTGCTGGCCGACCTGGGCGTCGTGGTGGTCCGCGTGGAGAACACGCAGAGCCGCAGCGCCTTCGATACCGACGAAACCGACCGGCGCTACGGCTTCGACGTGCTTTTCCGCTATGAGCGCGAAGACAAACGGGCGGTGCCTGCCATCAGCAAGCCGCCCATCACATTCACAAAGGAGGAATAACCTTGCAGGACATTATTGTTTATATCAGCCTGGACACCGCATCCAAAGAGAAGGAAACCCTTCTGCCGCTGATCCTGTCCTTTGAAGGCGCTTTTGCCTATAAGGAGTACAACAAGGCCGAGGACGTGGCGAAGGACTTCACCACCGCTTCGTCTCCCACGCTGGCAGCTGCGCAGAAGCTGTTCGACCAGATCAAGGTCGAGAACTGCCCCGGCCGCACCAAGAAGGTGGCAATCTTCGGCCTGGCGTCCGATTCTACAGCGAAGGCCGTCACCGACGCGCTGGACACCCTGCGTGAGACCAACGACGACTGGTACTTCCTGATCCCTGCCGGAGCTACTGACACAATCATCACGGCGCTGTCCACCTGGGCCAGCGCGACGGTCCTGACCCTGGCGCAGCTGGAGTCCGGCATGGTGGAATCTGAGAAGCTGCTGATCGCGCAGACCAAGACCAAGTCCCTGATCAACACCGCCATGAAGGAAAACAAGCAGACCGTGATCTGCTACAATCACGACGCCGACAACACGTCCATCCCCGCGGCGTGGGTAGGCCGCGTCGCCCCCAACTATCCGACCAGCGTCACCTGGAAGTGGAAGGAGCTGTACGGCATCCCCGTCACCGACGAGAAGGGCACGGACCGCGAAGACCTGCTGGAAGGCCGCTACAACATGTATATCGAACGCCACGGGCGCGAGTATATGAGCGAGGGCATCTGCACGGACGGCGACTTCATTGACACCGTGATCGGCCGCTGGCAGATCAAGCAGACCATGCGCAAGCGCCTGGTGAACGAACTGGTGGACACCGAGAACATCGGCTACGACGACGACGGCTTCGCGGCCATCGCTGGCGTCGTGATCGCGGCACTTGATGATGCTGTAGACAACGGCATCATTATGAAGCAGAACGGCAAGGGCTGCTACAACGTCGTGATCCCGAAGCGCGCCGACGCCACCGACGAGCAGGCCCGCAACCGCGTGATCCCGCCGATTGAATGGGAAGCCACCGTCCGCGGCGGCGTCCACGGCGTCAAAGTTACTGGCACCCTGACCGTCGCACTGGTGACGGCCAACGAATAAGGAGGGAAAATCCATGGTATTTGATCCTGAGAAAATCTCCCTGATCGTAGCTGGCGCAAAAGTGACCGGCTATGCTGACGGCAGCAAAGTCAGCGCGGAGCATAACAAGGACGCCGTGACCCCCACAACGGGCATCCAGGGCGACACCGTGTACGCTCTGAACGCCGACAGATCGGGCACGATAAAGTTTACCCTGTTCGGCTCCAGCGCGTCGCTGGTCCGCCTGCGCCGTCTGGCGCAGGATCGTGCGCAGGTGGCTGTCACGCTGCGCAACGCAAACGACGACGGCGGCTTCATCATCAGCCATCAGGACTGCCGCATCCTGAAAGTCCCGAAGTTCGAGGGCGGCGACGACAGCGGCTCCATTGAGGTCTCTATCTACGTCCCGACGATGGTGTTCAGAGACTGATGGGCCGCAAGCGCGGCACCCCGCAGCTGCGGGGGCGTTTACCGAAATACAACGCGGAGGGCATGGTAACATGCCCTCCGAACATTCCAGAAAGGTGGTTTAGATTCAAAATGGCAAGACACGAGACAGTTAATGTGCTGGGGATCGACTACGAATTGCAGAGCGTTTCCCCGCAGTGGTACTTCGAGCAGAACGACAAATGCGGCATGACCGGCAGCGGCAGCCGCGACACGGCGCGCTATATGGACATCATGTTCAAGAACGTCGTCACATCCCCGGCCAATGTGGCAAGCAAGGGCCTGAAAGCGTTCGAGGAAAACGAGGACATCGAAACGCCGGAGCTGCTGATCCGCGAGATCGAACGCTTTCTTCGACCGGGAAAGAAGTCCGGAAGCAGCGCAGCGGCGGGCGACAAGAAATAAACAGTTCTGGTTTATGCTTTTCGACGGCGACGGCCTGACGTACAGGGACCTGAAATCCATGGACATGGCCGAGTATTACGAGTGCATCGCCGCCAAGAAGATGTTTGTCCAGCAGCTGAAAGAACAACAGCAGAAAGAATAGGAGGGGTGTTATGGCAGACAGCCGCAGCCTATCCTTCGGGGTGCAGTTTGGAACAGACACCGCACCCCTGGACGAATTAAACGAAAAGCAGCGGAAGGCGCAGGAAGAAGCCGAGCGGACCGCCGACAAGCTGGAGCAGATCGGCACCAGCCTGACCGACGTCGGCACCCGCGCCACCGCTGCTTTTAACAACGTGTCCGGCGCGGGCACGAAAATGGGCACCAGCGTGCGCAGCGCCATGCTGGAGAGCATCAAGCAGGGCGACAGCCTTGCGAAGACGCTGCGCACCGGCCTGGGGGCCGCCGTCTCCAATGTCCAGGCAAAGTTCAAAGGCATGGGAGCGGCGACCAAAAGCGTGGCGACGGACATCGGGAACGCCTTCAAGCACCCGATCCAGACCATCAAGGCCACGCTGGGCAAGGCCCTGAACGGCGCGGAGGAAGACGCCAGGGGCCTGGGCACCCAGGCGGACGACACCGGCCGCAGGCTGGATGATATGGGCAAGAAGGGCGCGGGCGCGGGTGAAAACCTGGTCGGCGTTCTGAAAAAGGTGGCGGCAGCTGCCGCTGGCCTTGCCATCATCAAGAAAGGCGTCGAAGCGATCAAAGAGTTCTGCAGCACAGCCATTGACGCCGCAGCCAATGCGGAAGAAACAAACTCCAAGTTTGAGACCGTATTCAAAGGCGCTGCGGACGCCACAAACACCTGGGCCGAGAACTTCGCGGCCGCTGCGCACCGCAGCAAAAACGAAGTGAAGGGCTTCCTGGCCGACAGCGGTGCGATCTTCACGGGCATCGGCATGGGTGCGGAGGACGCGTCCGTCATGTCGGAAATGATGACCAGCCTGTCCTATGACCTTGCCAGCTTCAACAATCTGGCCGACGAGGACGCCTTCAACAAGCTGCGCAGCGGCCTGATGGGCGAGACCGAGGGCCTGAAAAGCATGGGCATCGTCCTGAACGATACGGCCATCAAGCAGTCCATGCTCCAGATGGGGATCACCGACGAGTTCAACACCCTGGACGAAGCCACGAAGGTGCAGGTCCGCTGGAACGCGATCCTGGCGCAGACCGGCGACGCGCAGCAGGACGTCACCCGCACGGCAGGCTCTTATACCAACAGCGTCAAGGGCGTCAAGGGTATATGGGCGGACTTCCTGGCCGATGCTGGCGCGAAGTTCACTCCCGTGCTGACGACCTTCTTCAACACGATCATCGACAGCTGGCCCACCATTGAGCCGATGCTCATGCAGCTGGTGGACCTGCTGGCGGACGGCCTGTCGCAGGCAATCCCGATTCTGGTGCAGCTGGGCAGCCAGCTGCTGCCTGTGTTCTGCGACGCGCTGGCGCTGATCTTCCAAGTGATGCAGCCGCTGATCCCCGTGATCGGGAATCTGGCGGCGACGCTGCTGCCCCCGCTGGCGTCGATCCTGTCCATGCTGGTGGGTGCGCTGCTGCCCCCATTGACCACGATCCTGAACGTCGTGTGCAATGACATCCTGGTCCCGCTCATGCCGATCATCTCCACGATCGCGTCAGCGATCCTGCCGCCCATCGCGCAGCTGCTGGGCGTCGTTGCCCCGCTGCTGCAAGCTATCGCCCCGATCCTACAGGTGATCGGCCAGATGCTGACTATCGTCGCCGATGTGATCGGCACGATCATCGGCTGGGTAGCTGACGGCGTTGGCGCTGTGGTGAACTTCTTCGACAACCTGTTCGGCGGCGCAAAGGAAGCGCAGGGCGGCATGGAGGACCTGGCCGAGAGTACCAACAGCGTGGCGTCGTCCATTCCGGACATCGGCACGATAGAAATGCCCGCGGTTGAAATTCCGGACACCAGCGCCTACACCGGCGCGATCCAGTCCGCGATGGACACCGCCCCGATCATGGCCGAGGAAAGCTGGGGGGCCGCCAAAGAGACGGCGACCAGCGGCCTGGAGGAAATCGGCACCAGCGCGAACGACACCTACGGCGCTATGGCGGCGCAGGCAGAAAGCGCGTGGGACCGCATGAAGACGGCGGCAGCCAGTGCCGTGTCGGCGACGATCACGGAGCTGCAAAAGCTGAAAAACGCCATCAACAGCGTGGGCAGCATCACGATCAGCACGGGCAGCGTTACTTCGACACCCGTGCAGGGCCACGCCAGCGGCACGAACGACTTCGGCGGCGGCCTGACCCGTATCAACGAACAGGGCGGAGAAATGGCGATTCTGCCGAGCGGCAGCCAGATCATCCCCGCGGATCAGACCGAGAACATCATCAACACGTCCCGCCACTCCAAGTCTGTCACCTTCGCCCCACAGATCAGCGTTACCATGTCCGGCAACGCCAGCGACGAGGAAAAGGAGCAGACGAAGGCGTGGTTCCTGCAAATGTGCCGCGACGCCTACCGGCAGATGCAGAACGAGGACACGAATATCGAGGCGCTGCAGGCGTCTCTGGCATAAGGAGGGGTGACGAATGTCTTATATTCTGAGCGGCGACAGCGGGACGGTGGTGTTCGACCGCACGGGCACCATCACCAACGAGTCCCCCACCATGTCCAGCCAGGTGACAAGCAACCCCATCGAGGGCGGCGGCAAGATCACCGACCACGCCGTTCTGGACCCGATCAAGTTCTCCATCACCGGCATCGTCTCCACCGCCGCGGGCTACGCGACGCTGGAGGCGATGTGGCGCAACCGCGACCTTCTGACCTATAGGGGCGCGGAGGCGTTCAACAATCTGCTGATCACAAATCTGAAACGGACCCGCACCCCTGACAACGCTGCGGGCTTCGGCTTCACCGTGAGCTTCCAGCAGATCACGATCACGTCGGCAGCGTTCGTGGACATCCAAGCCCCAGCCATGAGTCAGCAGGACGCCAGCGCGCCGGTGGCGGCGTCGGCTGCCAAGTCTGCAAAGTCCACCACGCAAAACGGGCTTGTGACAACGGGCAGCGATTATGCCGCCTATGTGGCGAGCTTCAACAGCAAGAACACAAACCCATCCGTGGCGACGGGACGGACAAACCCAAGCTATGCAGGGTACAACAGGGAGGCGATTAAATGAAATTGATCGAGAGTGGACAGAAGATCCACTTCATCGACGTTGACAGTGATCGTGTTCCCTGTTCGTTACTGGTGAAGCTGACGGACCGCACCTACCGCATGACGTTCGCCTACAACGAAGCGGCGGACTTCTTCACCGTCAGTCTGGAGATCAGCAACAGCGGCGGCAACACGCCGCTGGTCTACGGCGAAATGCTTCGCTACGGTAAGCCGCTGTTTGAAGCCTTCAACGACGAACGCTACCCGTTGCCGGTGATCTGCCCGCTGTGCCTGACCGGCGACGAGATCGACACGATCACCTACGACAACTTCGGCACGAAGGTGCGCCTGTATCTGTTCGACCGGCCAGGGGGTGAGAGCTGATGCGCATGTGGCTAAGGCAGGCCACCCTGACGCTGGGCGGCAATCAATACACGCTGGACGGGCTGAACTTTTCCTTCAAGGTGCAGTTCGAGGACCGCGCGAAAGTATCGACCGCCCAGCTGGAGGTCTACAACCTGTCCCCGTCTACAAGGGCGTCGCTGAAAAAAGGCGACGCCGTCATTATCACCGCGGGCTACAAGGGCGACGTCGGCTGCATCTTCGTCGGCGCTATCGCGGACTATTCCCACCAGCACGAAAACCTGGACATTATCACCAAGATCACAGCGGCCGACTGTCTGGAGGAATGGCTGGGCACCTATGTCAACAAGACCTACAAGGCGGGGATGTACGCCAAGGACATCATCGACGACCTGCTGAACATCTTCGGCGTGGAGGTGGCGATGGTGAAGCTGGCGGAGAACAAGCACTACCCAGGCTGCCGCGTCTGCCGCGGGAAGCTGAAAGACGTGCTGACAGAGATCGCCTGCAGCGACTGCAAGTCCAGGCTGGTGATCCGCTGCGGGCAGATCATCATAAACCCGCCAGAGGAAGGGATCACGACCGGCTATCTGCTGACGCCGCAGACGGGCCTGCTGAAATCAGCATCAACATCAGAAAGCCAGAACATCAACACGAAGACCACGGCGACGGAGAAGACGCGCAGCCAGCAGGCAGAAGACGAGGGCAACCTGTCCCGCGACTGTCTGCTGAATTATCACATCGGCGTCGCCGACAAGATCGTGATCCGCGACAGCCAGACCAACGGTACCTTTATGGTGGTATCCGGCGTCCATGAGGGAACGCGGTCCGGCAACTGGAAAACTACTGTGGAGGTAAAACCGGCATGAGCTACGGAAGCAGACAATCGGACCTGCGCGCCGCTGAGAGCGAAAAGAACAGGGCAGGCGTCCGCGTCTCCATGCCTGTCAAGGTCCTGGCTTTTTATCCTGACAAAATGACCGTGGACGTGCAGCCACTGGTGAAGGAGAGCATCGACGGCCAGTACGCCAGCGCGGCTCCACTGATGGGGCTGCGCGCCGCCTGCCTGTGTGCGGGCGAGTTCACGATCCGCCCGTGGTACAAGCGCGGCGACGTCGGCTGGGTGATCGTTTCGGACTTCGACGCCGATGCAGTTCTTCAAACCGGCGCGGAGGCGGAGCCAAACACGGCCCGCAATCATGCGCCGGAGGACGGGCTGTTCGTCGGCGGCGTCTGCCCGGACGGAAAGGCCCCGACCGGCCTGCCGGGCAACGCCGTCGTGGTGGCAGCTGGCGGCACCTACATCGCCGTTTCTGCTAATGGTGTGAAGATCAACGGCAACGTCACCGTGACCGGCACACTGTCGGCTGGTGGTATTGAAATGACGACGCACACACACCAAGGCGACAGCGGCGGCACGACGGGCGGCCCGCAGTAAGGAGGCCAAATGGAGAACATCACACTGAGAATTGACCAGGAGACGCAAGACCTGGTACTGGACGACAGCGGAAGCTTGGAGCTGATCGGTGACGCTGAGACCGTCGCACAATGTGTCCGGCTGACGCTGGAGACCTTCAAGGGCGAGTGGTTCCTGGACACAGACCACGGCACCGACTATGACCAAATCATCGCGGACGGCGACGGCGACGCTGAAACCGTCCTCCGCACGGCGATCTTCCAGGAGACCAACGTGCAATACATCGACAGCCTGACCGTGACGCGCAGCGGCCGCAGCATCGCCGCGGCCTTCACCGGACGGCTGAAAGATGGGACCCCCATCAGTCTGGAGGTGAAAGCGTGAACGACAACTGGGGATTAACTGAACGCGGATTCCTGCGGCCGAGCTATGCAGATCTGCTGGACGCCTTCGAGGTAAAGGCGAAGGAGCTGTTCGGCAGCACCGTCAACCTGTCCGTTCGCAGCCCGCTGGGCATCTTCCTGCGCATCTTCGCGTGGTTTGCCGGTCTGACCTGGCAGCTGGCCGAGGACGTCTACAACAGCGGCTTCATCGACACAGCCGCGGGCGTCAGCCTGGTCCGCCTGGGCGCGTTTATCGGCATCCGCGTGCTGGCAGCGCAGAAAGCGACCGGCAGCATCACGATCACCGGCGACGCCGGTGCGACGATCTACGCAGGCTTCATCGTGCAGGCGCGCAACAATCAGCGCTTCGTCACTCTGGAGGACGTGACCATCGGAAGCAGCGGCACGGCCACTGTGCCGATCCAGGCGTTTGAGGCAGGGCCAGATGGGAATGTGGACGCGGGGACGATTGACACTGTTGTCACGCCTCTGGCGGCCGCGATCAGCGTCACCAACGCTGCGGCGACCGTGGGCGGCAGAAATCGCGAGACGGATCAGGAGTTCCGCGAGCGATACCTGTCGAGCGTGGACAAGCCGGGCGGCAGCAACACCGACGCCATCCGCGCACAGCTGCTGGAGGTGCCGGGCATCGTCACCGCTGTTGTGTGGGAGAACGAAACAGACGAGACAGACAGCGACGGCCTGCCGCCGCACAGCATCGAGGCCATCGTCTACGGCGGCACCGACGCCAACATCGCGGCAGCCATCCACGCGCGGAAGGCTGCGGGCATCCAGACCTACGGCGGGCAGTCAGCGCAGGTGCTGGACGCCAGTGGCAAGCTGCGGACGATCAAGTTCTCCCGCCCGACGCCGGTGCTGATCTATGTGCAGATCAGCGACCTGGTGACATCCGACGCCTATGCGGGCGACGCAGCGTTGAAGGCTGCCATCGTCGAGTACATCGGCAGCGCAGCTGGGGACATCGCGGAAAGTGGTCTCGCCATCGGCGAGACGGTTTATTATAACCGGCTGATGTGCCCTGTGAATAACACGCCGGGCGTGGTGGACTATACGCTGAAAGTCAGCACGGACGGCAAGACCTGGAGCAAGAACAACATCGCCATCGACGCCAGAAAGAAGGCAATCACCGGCACGGACAAGGTGGTGATCGTGACGTGATCGTTCTGGTGCTTAAAATGCTGGAGAAGCTGACCGGAGCCTACACAAAGGACCCCGACAGCCTGATCGGCAAGCTGTTCCAGCTGTTCGCATCCGCTCTGTGGGGCGTGGAAGACACGCTGCAGGTGATCGCCGTCTGGCGTGGGATCGACAACGCCAAGGGCACGACCCTGGACCGTATGGGCCGGAACTTCGGCGTCCGGAGAGACGGAGCCGACGACCGTTTCTATCGTCTGATGATCAAGGTAAAAGTCACCGCGCTGCTGTCTGGCGGCGACGTGGACACCATTATCACAGCCACCAGCGTGCTGTTTGACATTGATCCGGAGCAGGTGGAGGTCGTCGAGCTGTTCCCTGCGAAGTGCCGCGTGATCATGGATGAGGCCGACATCGCGCCGGAGTATATCGCGTATGCAGCCAACACCGCGCCGATCATCAAGCGGATCATGGCCGCGGGCATTGGAAAAGAGATTTACTTCCGCACGCCGGTGAAGACGGGCGGCACGGTCTACGCGGGGGCCACACTTCTGGAAGACATCACGCTGACCATCCCACCATACACGAACAGCTTCGCCACCGCGGGGCGCTTCGGCATCGGCGTGGCGCTGTTCGAGGAAATCACAATGCAGATCAAAACAAAGGAGGACTAAAACATGGCAGAAGGATCTGTTATCACCGAAAAGGGCCGCGCGCTGCTGGGCAAAATCCTGGCAACGAACAGCACCCTGAATATCACGGGCGCGCAGATCGGCAGCGGCGACCTGCCTGCGGGAACCCCACCCGCCAGCATGACGGCGCTGGCGTCCTACGTTATGGACGCGACCATCGTCGCCATCAGCACCCCCGCAGCGGGCGAAGTCAAGGTCGTGCTGCAGGTGCTGTCCAACGACGTGGAAACGGCGTTTCTTGCCAAGGAAGTTGCGCTGCTGGCGTCTGATCCTGACGAGGGCGATGTGGTCTATTGCTACGTTCCCATGCAGGACGACCCCGTGCAGATGCGCGCGGCCGGAGACGTAGTCGGCAAACTGCTGACGATGGAGATCAGCATGATCGTCAGCAATGTCGCCAACGTTACGGCCGTGATCAGCCCGGAAGGGCTGGTCCGCCGCAAAGAGCTGGAGAAGTACGCCCTGGTGACGCACAGTCATGTGATCGCGGACATTCAGGGCCTGCAGGAGCTGCTGAACAGCCACCAGAACAGCATCGACCTGCTGACGGACCTGATCAGCGGCGACATGCCGGGCGGCATCAACTTCGCCCTGGACTTCGCTGCGCTGTCCAACGTCTCTGTGGCGGACGGCGTCTGGAACAAATCGGGCCAGTACGTTTCCGCATGATCAGGATCGCCTGCAGCGACAGCGAGGCCAGCTGCCTGATCGCATCCCTTATTACTGAAATCGCTATGCCCTGCCCCTGCGAGGGCGGCCCGCTTCGCATCTGCGGGACCGGGCCGGACGGCGCGCCTGCGGAGGTGCGCATCCTGGGCGGCGGCGTGTACGAAATCGAAGGGCCAACGGCTGAAACCGTTGCTATTATCCGCGAAAGAAGGTGCCTGTATTGAGTGAGCGCAAAGACCAGGAACTGACGATCATCACGAAGGCCAGAGACCTGGTGGACGAGACCATGAGCCGGACGAAGAAGTTCGACAAGCGGCTTCGCTTCACGCTATCCAACCGGATCGACGAGAAGGCACTGGACGTTCTGGAGGCCATCGTGGAAGCAAACGAGATCAACCCCGCCATCGAAACCGACCCGCAGCGGCGCGCCAAATTGTGCATGGTGCGCTTCGACCTGCAAACGTCTGCACTGACAGGCTGCAAGATGCTGCTGATCTTCCTGGACATCGCAAAGACCCACGGGCAGATCGACAACCGCGCCTGCGAGTTCTGGACGAAGCGGGTGCTGGACGTGAAGTACATGACAGCGGCCTGGAGAAAGAAAGACGCCGCGCGATTCAGATAGAGACCCGCAAAACCGAAAGGGTAGGCTTTATATGCACTGGAACTGGCGGCTGCGGTCCCCGAACTCTGGCAACGCGAACAACGTCCGCAACGTCAATTCGGACGGCAGCGAGAACAACAACAACGCGTACAACGGCAACGTCGGCGTCCTGCCGCTTCGATGGATTTACCGAGACCGAGTAGCCCGTGCGGCGAAAGCAGAGGCCCATCATCAAAGGAAAGCCTATCCTATCCAACGGAAGGAGGATAAACACATAGCACCGACGCCTGGCACCACGCAGCTGCGCGGCGCTGGGCTGCCAGCGGTGCTTCACCACTATGGGCAAAGACTACGAAAGAATATGTGAATGGGGAAACCTGTACGACGCGTATCTGAAAGCACGCCGCGGCAAGCGGTGGAAGAACAGCGTCGCCAAGGTGGAAGCGTCGGCGCTGGAGGCCGTCGCGCTGATCCAGCGGGAATTGCAGACCAGGACCTACCGGCCGGGCGGCTATCGCGCGTTCTACGTCTACGAGCCGAAGCGCCGCCTGATCCAGACGAACAGCTTCAAGGACAAGATCGTCCAGCACGCCTTCTGCGATCAGGTCCTCTATGACGCGCTGACCAAGCCCTTCATCCTGGACAACTACGGCAGCCAGGTGGGGAAAGGCACGCACTTCGGGCTGAATCGGCTGCGCGACTTCATGCGTGAATACTACCGCAAAAACGGCTTTTCTGCTGACGGCTGGGTGCTGAAAGCAGACGTCCGCCACTACTTCCAATCCATCCGGCCCGACGTGCTGAAAAAGGACGTTGCGAAGTATCTGCACGACCCTGACTGTCTGGCGCTTGCCTGCCAGATCATTGACAGCACGCCGGACCCGCTGGGCATCCCCATCGGGAATCAATCGTCCCAAATCTTCGCGCTGCTATATCTGAATCAGCTGGATCACCTCTGCAAAGAGCAGCTGCGCTTCCGGTATTACGGCCGATATATGGACGACTTCTACATCATCTGCGAGAGCAAGCAGCGGCTGCAGGAGGCCCTGGTGGTGATCCGGCAGCACCTGGCCGAGCGCGGGCTGGAGCTGAATCAAAAGACAAACATCTTCCCGCTGCGCAACGGCCTGGACTTCCTGGGCTTCCACACCTACATCGACGACGCCGGGCGTGTGATCCGCAAGGTGCGTAAATCCAGCAGAGACCGCATGAAGCGGAAACTGCGAAAGTATGCCGCGCTTTACCAACGCGGCGAGATCGACCGCGAGAAGATCGCGGAGAGCTACACCAGCTGGCGCGCCCATGCCCTGCACGGGGATTGCAGGCAGCTGGTGGCAAAATACGATCAGCAATTCCTATCAATATTTGAAAGGAGACCCGAACATGTCCAAGAAGATCAGCACTCTGGCCGTGGGTGCTAAGGTACGCGACCCGCTGTCGAAGTATTACGGCGTCCCCGTGGGCTTCCAGATCGCGGACAAAAATCACGCGGGCTATCCCGCAAACAGCACGACGCTGGCCGCGGAAAAGATCCTGTGCCTGAAAGCCTTCGACGCGAAGGAGAGCGGCGGCAACAGCGACCGACAGAACTACGGGAACAACCGCTACAGCCTGGCGAATATCCGCCAGTGGCTGAACAAGTCCGGCACCAACTGGTACCAGGCGCAGCACAGCTACGACCGCGCGCCCGGTTCCAGCTACGTCTGGAGCGGCTACAACGCATACGACACCGAGGCGGGCTTCAAGACCGGCTTTTCTCCACAGTTCCTGGCTGCGATCCTGCCAACCACGCTGACCGTGGCGAAGCCCACAACGGACGGCGGCGGCAGCGAAACCGTGACCGACGACTTCTTCCTGCCGTCCAAGCAGGAAGTGGGCCTCGGCTCTGAGAACGGCATCGCCGAGGGATCGCTTCTGGCGCTGTTCAACAGCAACAACAGCTCCCGCCTGCGCACCTGCACGCCGCAGGCCATCGCAAACAGCAACTATACCAACAACCCCAGCAGCGCGGACAACTGGAGCTGGCGGCTGCGGTCCCCGATCTCTGGCATCGCGTACAGCGTCCGCGGCGTCTATTCGGACGGCAGCGAGAACCACGGCCTCGCGTACTACGGCAGCGTCGGCGTCCTGCCGCTTTGTAATCTGTCCTCTGATACCTTGGTATCTGACGAGCCTGACTCCGAAGGCTACTACACGATTCAGTGGAATCAGGCCCCGACTACGCCCCCCGGCATCACCGTACCGGACAGCGTAAAGAGCGGGAAAGACGCAGCGATCAGCTGGGCGGCGTCCACCGACCCGGAAAGCGACGACATCACCTACCAGCTGGACCGCTGGAGCAACAACACGAACGCATGGGCCACGATCTACACCGGCAGCAACACCAGCTTTACCGACACCGGCATCACCACGGCGATGGACAGCGTACAGTGGCGCGTCCGCGCGAAGGATAGCAAGGATGCGTACAGCACCTATACGACGAGCCAGGCCAAGACCGTAACGCACAACGCCGACCCGACCGTTTCCGGAGCCGACGCCAACCTGGGCGCGGTGACGTCGCCCCCATCCAGAGCCTACACCGTGGGCGATGTGGACAACGGCGACACCTTGACCATCGTGGAGGCGCTGGACGGCAGCGAGGTGCGCACCATTGCGGACGCGGAGCGCGGAAAGACCTACACCTTCGGCCTGACGGCCGCACAGTTTGCGGCGCTGGCTGCTGGTGAACACAGCATGACGATCACCGTCACCGACAGTGCGGGAAACAGCGCGACGCGCGTCGTGACCTTCTCCCGCAGCATCACGATGATCAGCGTGCAGCGCGACGCCATCGAAACGGACGCCATGGCCGAAAAGATCCTTATTTCCGCGCGCTTTTTGGGCGCGGAGAACAATCTGACCGTGGAGGCGTGCAACAACGCGAAGGACGCCACGCCGACGTGGGAGACCGTCACCCCTGGCCGCAAGCACCTGTTCACGAACAAGACGAAGACGGCAACGAAGTGGGCTGTGGGCGTCCGTGTGAAACTGACGAAGGCGAGCACCAGCGACACCATCGCGCTGTACGGCGTAAGCGGCTCTTACCTGTAAGGAGGGAAAAGCATGAATCTGACAGCAGCCAGAGAACTGAACAAGCAGGAAGAAGCGCAGCAGCAGCTGCATCTGTGGGCGGCGATTTTAGCCACCCACGACGCACTGATCGCGGGCGGTCTGACCGGCCTTCCTGCGGTCCATGTCGAACGCGCAAAGGCGGCGCTGCTTCGCGCCGGAGATAAGGACGCGGGCGACTACACAGACACGGAACTGCGCGCGATCACTGTCACAAGCGGCGCACGCGTCTGGTCTGAGATCGACTACGGCGACCCGATCTTCCGCAACGAAGCCGTAGTCGGCAGCAACGGCGACCTTTACATCACCACGCAGCAACACTACAAGCGCAGCGACCTTCTGCCCGGCAGTACGGCGGCCAGGACGCTGTTCCGCCTGCTTCGCACAGAGCCGGAGGACAGCACCGTGCTGGACTTCGTGTGGGGCGAGTTAGTCCCCTATGGCGTGAAGCGCAGGGACCCGCAGGACGGCAAGGTCTACACACCGATCCACGAGCAGGGCGTCACGCTCTACGAGCCGCATTATCCGCATCTGGTGCCGTCCGAATACAAGCTGGTCGAGGACAGCAGCGGCGGAGACGGCGGCGACGATACCGTGCCGCGCTGGGCTGATCTGGAGGACGGCCACACCTTCAACGTCGGTGACAGATTCAGCGACTACGGCAAGACCTACGAAGTGCTTCGACAATTCTTCAAAGCAGACAGCTACCGCCCGCCCGCTCTGATCGGGGACTTCTACCAGCTGGCGGAGTAAGGAGGAAAGCATGAACATTAAAGGCATCGACGTGTCTGTATGGCAGGGCAAGATCGACTGGAAGAAAGTCAAGGCGAGCGGCATTGTGTTCGCCATGATCCGCGTCGGCTATGGCAGCAGCCAGGGCAACGACTGCAAAATGGACACCTATTTCAAGGCCAACGTGGAGGGCGCACTGGCCGCGGGCGTAGAGGTGGGCATCTACTTCTATAGCTACGCAAAAAGCGCCCAGGCGGCCGCCAGAGAGGCGGCGTGGGTAGTGGAGCAGATCGCCCCGTATAAGGGCCGCATCCTGTACCCCGTCGCCTACGATCTGGAGGATAGCAAACAGGCAGGGCTGGGGCGCGATGTGCTGACCGCTATGGTGACGGCCTTCTGCACGACCATCGAAGCTGCGGGCTATTATGCGTCGTTCTACTGCAACACCAACTGGTGCAAGAACATGCTGAACATGGACGACCTGAAAGGCTTCGATCTGTGGCTGGCGCAGTGGGCCAGCCAGCCGACGACGGCCTACAGCTTCGGCATGTGGCAGCGCAGCAGCTCTGGCAGTGTGGCGGGCATCAACGGGCGCGTCGATCTGGACGTCGCGTACAAGGACTATGCGGCCATTATCAAGCGCGCAGGACTGAACGGGTACAAGGAGACCGCACAGCCTGAAAAGGAGCCGGAGAAGCCCGCCCAGCCCACGGAAGCGCCTGATGTGAACGACACCCGCAAGAAGATCGTCCAGAAGGCCATCGGCGAGCTGGGCGTGTGCGAGCCGACCGGCGACGACAAGTATATCCGGTGGTACAACACGGAGGTCCTGAAAACATGGAGCCTGCCGCTTGATGCGGCGTGGTGCGCTATGTGGGTAAGTTACGTCACCAACTATCTGGCAGGCATCGCCCGCGACATTGTGAAGCCCTACTGCGGATGCAGCACCGGCATGGCCTTCTTTAAGGCGCAGGGCGTCTTCCATCCTTCGGCGGCCTGCGGCGGCACATACACCCCGCTGCCTGCTGACATCGTCTTCTTCAAGGATAAGAAATCCACCGCAGAAAGCACCCACACGGGCCTGGTGGAGTATGCGAAAGACGGTGTTCTGCACACCATCGAAGGCAATACCAGCAACGCCGTGAAGCGCCGCCAGTACAATCTGAACGACACCTACATTGTGGGCTATGCGGCCCCTGACTACGGAAAGGAGAACATCGACAGCATGACCAAGGCCGAACTGAAACAGCTGATCCGCGAAGTGATCGCAGAAGACAACCCCACCTATGCGGACCTGAAAGACGTGCCCGCCTACTGGCAGGAGCAGGCGAAGGCGCTGCTGGACGCCGGAGCCGTCAACGGCGGCACCCCTGCGGACGTCAACCCCACTGATCTGAATCTGCGCCACGAGACGCTGAAAGCTGTGATTATTGCGTCGCTTTACCACGACGCAAACACCCCCGAAAAGTGATCATAAAATCCCGCCATTCAGGCGGTAAAATTAAGGAGGAAAAACACCATGAAAAACACCACCAAAAAGGCCCTGAAAGCGATGCTCATTTTGACCATGCTGGTGACGCTCTGTGTGGCGCTTGCAGCGTGCGCACAGACCACCGAAACGGGCGCTACCGACCCCATCGTTCTGGAGCTGGTGAACGTCGGCCTGGACATTCTGGCGAAGGCTGCCATCGCGGCCATCGGCCTGGCAGGCGCGTGGGCGACCGCCAAGATCGGCCAGAACAACAAGCTGGCCAACATCAAGGCTGCCATCGGCCAGGTGACGCAGGCGGCGCAGACAACGGTCGGCGAATTACAGCAGACCACCGTCGAAGCGATGAAGGCGGCGGCAGCTGATGGCAAGCTGACCGAGGACCAGATCAGGACACTGAAAGCCGATCTTTTGCGCATGACCAGAGAGAAGCTGGCGGAGCCTACCGTGCAGCTGCTGGAGGCGGCGAAGCTGGACATTAACGCCATGATCCAGGGCGCTGCCGAGGACCTGATCAATCAGATGCACACGACGCAGCAGCTGATCGCTGGGGAACTGATCGTGGAATAAGGCGACAAGAAGGGCGACCGCAAAACGCGGCCGCCCTTCGCTTTTTATGCAGAATGTTATGCAGGCGTTATATTTGACACGGAACGCGCGCGGTTTGCCAGCGAGCGCGCGCCGCTACATCGGATTTGCGCAAGGAACCCAGGACATGTATAATTTCATCCAGGAAAGCAAAGAGATCCTGTGCAAACCCATCGAATGGGTTGCCGATCCACGCGTGATCGCACAAAACAACAAAATGATCTCTCTCAACGGTATCATGGGGATTGATATCATGGGACAGGTTTCCAGCGAATCCGTCGGGTTCCGGCAATTCTCTGGTACCGGCGGACAGCTGGACTTTGCGCGCGGCGCCCAGATGTCTGAAGGAGGAAAGAGCATACTTGCCACGCCGTCTACGGTCAACAAGAATGGCACCCTTCTCAGCAAGATATGCTTTACCCACAAGCCCGGTACGATTATTACGACACCGAGAACGGATGTCCAATATGTATGTACGGAATATGGACTGGTCAACCTGCGCTATAAAAGCGTGAGCGAACGAGCAGAACTGCTTATTTCCATTGCGCATCCTCAGTTCAGAGATGAATTGTTGTTTGAAGCCAAGAAAAATGGTATCATGATTTGACCTTTTCCGCAGCTCTGGTGGCCAAGTCAATTGACCATCAGGGAGTGCGGCAGAACACAGCGGCAGGACAAGCGACCCGCTAAGGGAGGTGAAAAAGAGATCCCCTTTATTTCAAATAGTATTTTTAGAAGAACCTAAAAACATCGACAAAAGAATAGGAGAGCGACTATGAAAATGAACAAACTGATTAGCATTGTGATGGCAGCACTGTTGGTTTGCAGCATGGTTGTGACCGGCTGCGGCAGCAGAGGCGGAAACAGAGGTAATGGCGGCGCGGATGAGGTTGAGTTTAATGGCACGATCGATCCTGACAGCATTCCCGAGATGACGATTACCTTCGCGCATTTGGATGCCACTGATCCCAATATGCAGAGTCACGGTATCGCTGTATATCTGCAGGAAAAGCTGGCTGAATTCTCTGGCGGTAAGATCAAGATGGACATCGTTGGCGGCGGTGCACTTGGCAATGCCACTGAATTGCTGGAACAGGTTGTCGCCGGACAGATCGAAATGACAAATGCGATCACTGATGCGAACCTGGCTATTATTTGGAAAGATATGAATGTTCTCAGTGTTCCCTTTGCTTTCCGCTCCGTTGATCAGATGATGGATGTTTGGGATAGTTCCTTTGGTGATGAGCTTGAAGCCAGCATTCTGGAAAAGACTGGCGCCCGTGTCGCGTTTGTGTGCCAGAACGGTGGTATGCGTAACTTTACAAACAATGTGAAGCCCATTGCCACTCCTGCCGATATGAAGAATATGAAGATCCGCGTTATGGACAGTCCTGCGCATATGGCTATGATCACCGCGCTTGGCGCCAACCCCACTCCGATTGCGTGGACGGAGCTCTATACCGCTCTGCAGACGAACGTTGTTGACGGACAGGAGAATGCGGTGCCCGCTATTGTGCAGGCAAATCTGTATGAAGTGCAGAAGTACATGAGTACTGACGGCCATCTGGCGTCCTTCCTGTTCACGGTTGTGAATAATGACTGGTATAACAATCTGAATGGCCACGCGAAGGCCGCTGTTGATCAGGCGTTCGCTGAGACGGAAGCCTATGCCAGAACCTTTGTGGCGGAGATTGCCGATAAGGGCATGAAGACGCTGGAAGAAAACGGCATGGAGATTCACGAGACTACCGCTGAGGAGCTGAAGCAGTTCCAGGACGCCACTGTCTCCGTAAAGGAACTCATCAAGAACACTTTGCTGGATGATCCCACGATCATGGATCGTTTCGACACGGCGATTAAAGAGTCTGACGCCAGACTGGGTTTCTGATTGCTCTAATTGCTTTGAATATCTTTTAGCCTGCTAAAAACGATCGGCAGGGAAATATGGTATATTCTCCCTGCCGGTACTTCATAAGGAGGTGCGACTTCTTGTATAACAAGCTGACAAAATGCGTGGAAAAATTGGTCAAGATCATCGAAGCAATCGGAAACATATGCGTCTGGGGAATGTTTGCGATCATTTTTATCAATACAGTATTGCGTGTGATTATTGGATACTCTTTGCCTTGGGCGGAAGAGATCAGCAAGCTTCTCATGGTTTGGATGGCGATGATCGTTTCGGCGGTTTGCCTTTATGAGGGCAGACAGGTGGCGCTGACCTTCCTGTTCGATAAGATCAGCACCAAGCGTCAACCCATTGCGCTGCTGATTTTTGATAGCCTGTCTCTGATTTTCAGCCTGGTCGTTATGGAATCCGGCAATCTGTATGTTTGGGACAATATGAATGCGACGCTGCCGGCCAGTGGTCTGCCCAGATACGTTCTGTATCTGGCACTGCCGATCGGAGGCTTGCTTATGGCGTTGGTTTGCGCATATCTGGTTTGGAAGAGAATCCTTCAGATCAAGGGAAAAGTTCCCTATGAAAGCAAAAAAGAAGAGGAGGTGGACTACGAATGATCGTCGGTATTCTTCTTGTGGTTTTACTTCTTGTAACACTTCTCGCAGGTGTCCCTATCGGTGTTAGTATCGGCATAACGTCCGTTGCGTGGCTGGCAGATACCGGTTTGGATATATCCGCATTGGCATCCCGTATGCAGGGCGGTATCAATAGCTTTACGCTGATGTCCATCCCGTTTTTCATCCTTGCCGCTGAGATCATGAATGTTGTCGGTATCACCGAAAAGCTGATGGATTTCTGCAGCATGGCACTTGCCCGTTTCCGCGGCGGCCTTGCCTATGTGTGTATTTTTACCGGCATGATCTTTGCCAGTATCACCGGATCTGCACTGGCCAATTGCGCGGCCCTTTCCAAGGTTTTTATTCCTAAGATGGTCGATCAGGGCTATAAAAAGCCCTGGGCTGTGGCAAACCTGGTAAACTCCGCTCTGCTGGGGCCGATCATTCCGCCCAGCATTACGCTTGTTTTGTATGGTGCAGTGACTGGCGTTTCCATTGGCGGTCTGCTGTTGGGCGGCGTGATCCCCGGTATTTTCATGGGCCTTGTTCAAAGCCTCTATGTGTTCATCATTGGCAAGAAAGACGGCCTGCCGAAGGTGGAGACGCACTACACAAAGAAGGAAATCGTTTCCGTCAGTCTGGCGGCAATTCCCTCTCTGCTGATGCCTGTTATCATTATCGGCGGTATTTACTCCGGTAAGGCCACGCCTACCGAGGCGGCGGCGCTGGCAGTTGGCTATGCACTGCTTCTGGGCTTTGTTTTTTATCGCACGCTGAAGCCCGGAGCGCTTTTGCAGGCCGGTAAGCAGACCATGCGCGATTCTACGACTATGTTCTTTGTGGTGGGTGTGTCCAACCTGCTGAGCTGGCTGATCGCCAGAACAGGTCTTGCTGTCAAGTTCTCTACATTTATGCTGAGCCTCAGTGACAATCCCAACGTGATTTTCTTCCTGGTGATTTTACTGCTCCTGTTTATGGGTACCTGGCTCGACTCCTCTGCGATCATTATTCTGGTGGCGCCCATCGTAGCTCCGATGATGGAAGGCATTGGCGTGGACCCCATCCATTTTGGCGTTGTGTTTATCGTCTGCGTGACCCTTGGCCTGGTCACTCCGCCGCTGGGTATGTGCCTGTTCGTGGCGTCTACGGCAAATAAGATGAGCGTTACGCCCATTATTAAAAAGATGGTGCCGTTCCTGATCCTGGATGTCGTCATTATTGCTGTGCTGACACTGGTTCCTGATATTACTGTCTGGTTGCCTCACAGCACGGGCTTCTAAACGTCTCTCCTACTTCTTTTCTCTATTTACCCTCAAATACAGCCTCCCCTGTTTCGACCTCCTCATGAAACAGGGGAGGTTGTATTTTCTTTTGAACTTGCCGCCGATGGTAATGGACAATGCTTGATACCATGCGAGTCGTCCGTTTTGGCACGACTCATTGAACTGTATCAACCCCCTGGCAGCGCAGTCTGCCTGGACATATATGCAGGATGCCAAGAGAATACATGAAACAAGGCTGTTCAGGTCGGGCGGAGATAGCCACTGCGGGGCGGGAAAAATAAGCCAAATGTAGCCGGAAATAAAAAGCCACTACCACAGTTCTTGCAAACCTTGTACACTGGAAAGTGCCAACAGCCCAGTGGAAAGGAG
>OJLA01000380.1_pt1 | contig 39075 bp, 28 predicted proteins | sample 1596611 | NCBI WGS metagenome assembly OJLA01 (sample SAMEA4350168, study PRJEB24818) | metagenome | biome: human; feature: gut; material: faeces | place: Denmark | collected 2013-09
AGTAGATCGCCACCATTCTAAAGGAAGTCATCCGCGATTCTTCCGTGTATGACATCCGCAGCGTAACGGTGGCCGAGATCATGGGCCGCCACGCGGGCTGGCTGGCCGGTGCGGCCTGCCTGGCCGGCGGCGACGACAGTGAAGGCCCGGACCTGATCCTGCTGCCGGAGGTACCCTTTGATCAGGACAAGTTCCTGGCCAAGGTGGACGCGCTGCAGCGGGTCAAGCCCAACGTCATCATTGCGGCCAGCGAGGGTGTCAAGACCGCCGACGGCACTTACCTGTGCGATTTGGTGTCCACCGCCGGGCAGCTGGACGCCTTTGGCCACAAGGCCGTGCTCAGCGGCACCAGCCGGTATCTGTCCGAGCTGATCCACGACAAGCTGAACTGCAAGAGCCGCGCCATCGAGTTCTCTACCCTGCAGCGCTGCGCCAGCCATCTGGCCAGCCGCACCGATGTGAACGAGGCCTATGCGGTGGGCGGTGCCGCGGCGGCAGCGGCCTTTGCGGGCGAGAGCGGCCGCATGATCGCGCTGGAGCGCATTTCCAGCTATCCCTATCAGTGCATTGCCAAGTCGGTGGATGTGCAGCAGGTGGCCAACCTGGAAAAGAAGGTGCCGCTGGACTGGATCACCCCGGACGGCATGCAGGTGACGGCGGCCTTTGAGGAGTACGCCCGCCCGCTCATTCTGGATGAGGTGACCCCCGTGTACGTCAACGGCACCCCGCGCCACATCCGCCTGTAATCCCCTTTTCCGCGTCTGTTTTCGTGCACCTGCACGTTTTATAAAAGCCGAAACAGAAAAAACAAAAAAGGAGAAATCATTATGGGTAAAAATGCAATCGTTGGTCAGTCTGGCGGCCCTACCTCCGTCATCAATGCAAGTCTGGCAGGCGTGTTCGAGAGCTGCAAGAGCCGCGGTGCTGACATCGTGTACGGTATGTGCAACGGTGTTGCCGGTCTGCTGGAGGAGCGCGTGGTGGACCTGTCCACCGTGCTGACGGACGATTTGGACATTGAGCTGCTCAAGCGCACGCCGTCCAGCTTCCTGGGCAGCTGCCGCTACAAGCTGCCCGACTGGCACGAGGACGAAGCCGTGTACAAAAAGCTGTTTGCCATTCTGGAAAAGCTGAACATCGGCTACTTCTTCTACATCGGCGGCAACGACTCCATGGACACCATCGGCAAGCTGGCCGACTACGGTGCCCGCATCGACAGCGACATCCGCTTCATGGGCGTACCCAAGACCATCGACAACGACCTGATGGTCACCGACCACACCCCCGGCTACGGCTCTGCGGCCAAGTACATCGGCGTGGTGATGAAGGAGATCATCCGTGACGCCACCGTGTACGGCACCAAGTACGTCACCGTGGTGGAGATCATGGGCCGCAACGCTGGCTGGCTGACCGCCGCTGCTGCTCTGGCCAAGAGCGACGACTGCGAGGGTGTGGACATGATCTGCCTGCCCGAAGTGCCCTTCAACGTGGATCACTTTGTGGAGAAGGTGCGCGTGATGCAGGAGAAGAAGCCCAGCATCGTCATCGCCGTGTCCGAAGGCGTCAAGCTGGAGGATGGCCGCTACGTCTGCGAGCTGGCCGACGATGTGCACGCGGTGGACGCCTTCGGCCACAAGGCCCTGACCGGCACCGCCCGGTATCTGGCCAATGTGGTGGCCCGGAACCTCGACACCAAGACCCGCAGCATCGAGCTGTCCACCCTGCAGCGCTGCGCCGGTCACCTGACCAGCCGCACCGACATCACCGAGGCCTATCAGGTCGGCGGTGCTGCCGCCAAGGCTGCCTTTGAGGGAGTCACCGGCCAGATGGTCGCCCTGAAGCGCATCTCCAACAACCCCTATCAGTGCACCACCGAGCTGCACCCCATCAGCGAAGTCGCCAACCTCGAAAAGAAGGTCCCCCTGAGCTGGATGAACGAGAATCACACCCAGATGACCGACGAGTTCCTGAACTACGCTCGTCCCCTCATTCAGGCTGAGCTGACTCCGCTGTACATTGCCGGTCTGCCCCACCACATTTACATGAAGAACTCCAAGTAATTTCTGTTATAGGCATAGCAAAAGCCCGTCCGAGTTTTGGCCCGGACGGGCTTTTTGTTGTTTTGGTCAAACCGTTGTCTCAACGCGGGGTGCGCCGCCAGCGATCTCCTCGGCGGTCAGGGGCTTGGCCGGGGCGGCGGGCGTTTTCAGGCGCTCCTTAGCGACGGCCAGCATCAGCTTGATGCGGTTTTCCTGATTGACCTTGGTGGCACTGGGGTCGTAATCGATGGGGGTGATGTTTGCGGCCGGGTAGAGGGCGCGGATCTTGTTCACCATGCCCTTGCCGACGATGTGGTTGGGCAGACAGCCGAAGGGCTGGGCGCAGACGATGTTGCCGTAGCCGCCCTGCACCAGCTCGATCATCTCGGCGGTCAGCAGCCAGCCCTCGCCCATCTTGGCCCCCAGCGAAATGATGCCGTGGGGCTTTTCCACCAGCTCCTTGAAGGGGCCGGGGGCGTAGAATCCGGCGTCGGAGGTCGCTTTCAGCATGGCGCGCTCGACGCTGTCCAGCCAGTTCAGGAGCTGGTCGGTGCCGACCTTGACGGCCAGCTTGCCGCCGTAGAGGACATGATCCTCGCCCATGTTGAAGATGCAGTACTGCACAAAGCCCATCAGGCCGGGGAAGTTGACCTCGCAATCCTGACTTTCGAGGAACTTTTGCAGGTCGTTGTTGCCCAGCGGGCTGTACTTGACGTAGATCTCACCGACGACGCCGACCTTGACCTTCGGCACGCGGGTGACGGGGATGGACGCAAAGTCCTTCGCGATGAGGGGGAAGGTGTGCTTCATCTCCTTGGAAGTGAAGCCCTTGCCCGCCAGCAGGACGCGGCCCAGACGCTCGACCCAGAGATCTACCATCTTGTCGGCGCTCCCCTTCTCGTCTTCGTAGGGGGCCACCTGATTGCGCAGGGCGCAGAGCATGTCGCCGTAGAAGACGCACGCCAGCGCACGTCGGGCCAGAGGCAGGGTCATCTGGAAGCCGCTGTCCTTCTCCAGCCCGGAGAAGTTCAGGCTGGCAACGGGGATCTGCGGGTAGCCCGCCTTGACCAGCGCCTTGCGCAGCAGATGGATGTAGTTGGACGCACGGCAGCCGCCGCCGGTCTGGGTGATGAGCAGGGCCGTGTGGTCGAGGTCGTACTTGCCGCTGTTCAGCGCATCAAGGAACTGGCCGATGACCAGCAGCGCCGGGTAGCAGGTATCGTTGTGGACGTATTTCAGGCCCAGCTGCGCCACAGCGCTGCCGCAGTTGCCAAGGATCTCGCACTTGTAGCCGTCGTACTTCAGCGCGTACCCCAGCAGACGGAACTGGGTGATGGCCATATTGGGGATGAGGATGGTGTGGGTCGCCTTCATCTCCGGGGTAAATTTCGGATAGTTGTATTCCATAGGTTCATCTCCTATCCTCGTCGCGCTCGTCCAGCGCCGCAAACAGGCTGCGCAGACGGATGTTCACTGCGCCGAGGTTCGTGATCTCGTCGATCTTGAGCTGGGTGTAGAGCTTGCCGCCCTCCTGCAAAATTTCGCGGGTCTCGTCGGTGGTGATGGCATCGACGCCGCAGCCGAAGGAAACGAGCTGGACAAGATCCATGTCTTTCTGGGTGGTGCAGTATTTGGCCGCTGCGTACAGGCGGCTGTGGTAGGTCCACTGGTTCAGCACGCTGGTGGGGAACTTTTCCACCCGGTTCGAGATGCTGTCCTCGGTGACGACCGCTGCGCCGTGGCGGGTGATGAGGCGGTCGATGCCGTGGTTGACCTCCGGGTCCACATGGTAAGGGCGGCCCGCCAGCACGATGATCCGCTTGCCCTCGCGGCGGGCAGTGTCGATGATTTCGCTTCCCTTGACGCGGATCTGCGCCATGTGGGCCTCGTGCTCGGCGTAGGCGGCATCTGCGGCCGCCTGCACTTCCTTCTCGGAGATGCCGCCGAAATACTTGGGCAGCACCTCTTTTGCCATTTTATGTACGAAGTCCTTCGGGCGATGAATACCGACGTAATCGTAAATGAACTTCTGGCCCTCCAGCTCCGGGCAGTTGCCCGCAAGGACCTCCGGGTAATAGGCGACCACCGGGCAGTTGTAATGGTTATCGCCCAGACCCTCGTCGAAGTTATAGGTCAGGCAGGGGTAGAAGATGGCGTCCAGCTTCATCTGGCTCAGGGCCTTGATGTGGCCGTGGCTGAGCTTGGCCGGGAAGCAGGCGGTATCGCTGGGGATGGTAGCTTGACCAGCCAGATACAGCCCCCGGCTGGACACCGGGCTGGTGTGGACGGCAAAGCCGAGCTTGGTCCAGAAGGCGTGCCAGAAGGGCAGCATCTCGTACATGTTCAGGCAGAGCGGGATGCCGATGGAGCCGCGCTTGCCGGGCACCGGCTTGTAACCGGCCAGAAGCTGCTGCTTGTAGGCGTACAGGTTCAGGCTGTCGTCCTCGCTCTTGCCGGTCACGGGCTTATCGCAGCGGTTGCCGGAGATGAACTTGCGGCCATCCGCGAAGGTGTTCACGGTGAGCTGGCAGTGGTTGCCGCAGCCGCCGCACTTGACGCTGACGACCTTCTGGTCGAAGTGTTCCAGCTCCTCTTGGTTCATCATCGAAGACGCAGTCCGGCCGCTCTTTTTGCTCTGGCGAAGGCCGAACAGGGCCGCGCCGTAAGCGCCCATCAGGCCCGCGATGTCGGGGCGGATGACCTCGACGCCCATTTCCTTTTCGAAGGCGCGGAGGACGGCCTCATTGTAGAAGGTGCCGCCCTGCACCACGATCTTCCGGCCCAGCTCTTCGGGGCTGGAAGCGCGGATGACCTTGTACAGCGCATTCTTGACGACGCTGATAGACAGGCCGGCGGAGATGTTCTGGATGGATGCGCCATCCTTCTGCGCCTGCTTGACCGAGCTGTTCATGAAGACGGTGCAGCGGCTGCCCAGATCCACAGGGCGGTCTGCAAACAGGCCCAGCGCCGCGAACTCCTTGACGTCGTAGCCCAGCGCCTGTGCGAAGGTCTGCAAGAAGCTGCCGCAGCCGGAGGAGCACGCCTCGTTCAGGAAGATGTTGCTGATGGCCCCATCCTCGATCTTGAAGCACTTCATATCCTGTCCGCCGATGTCGATGATGAAATCGACGTCCGGCATGAAGTATTTGGCGGCGGTGAAGTGGGCCACCGTCTCCACCAGACCGTAATCGCAGCGGAAGGCATTCTTGACCAGCTCCTCGCCGTAGCCGGTGGTGGTCACACTGGCCACCTGAAGGCCGGGATGCTCCTTATGGATCTTGACCAGCTGTTCCCGGATCAGGGGCAGCGGGTTGCCGAGGTTCGGCTGATAGTTGGTGTACAGGATCTGGCTCTTTTCGTCCACGACCACCAGCTTGACGGTGGTGGAACCGGAGTCGATGCCGATATGGACCGGGCCGCACTGTGCGCTGAAGGGCACATGCGGCACGCTGTGGGACATATGGCGGGCGTGGAACGCCTCATACTCCTCCTTGGTGGCAAAGAGCGGCGGCTCGCTGGCGTAGGTGGCGGTGGCGGAATACTCATCCAGCGCCTTGGCCACGTCAGAAAGGCTGAACTCCTTGTCCGCGTAGAGGGCAGCGCCCAGCGCCACATAGAGCAGACTGTTCTCCGGGCAGGTGCCGGTAACGCCCAGCGCCTCGTCGAAGCTCTTGCGCAGCACGGTGCTGAAGGTCAGCGGGCCGCCCAAATAGAGGATATTGCCCTTGATGGGGCGGCCCTGTGCCAGACCGGCGATGGTCTGGTTGACCACGGCCTTATAGATGCTGGCCGCGATGTCCTCCGTGCGGGCGCCCTGATTGATGAGGGGCTGGACGTCGCTCTTGGCGAAAACGCCGCAGCGGGAAGCGATGGTGTAGGTGCGCTCGGCCTTTTCGGCGGCCTTGTTCATCTCATCGGCGCTCATCTTCAGCAGGGTGGCCATCTGGTCGATGAAGGCGCCGGTACCACCGGCGCAGCTGCCGTTCATCCGAACTTCGGTGCCGTTGGTCAGGAAGAGGATCTTTGCATCCTCACCGCCCAGCTCGATGACACAATCCGTTGCCGGAACGAACTGCTTGACCGCCACGCGGGTGGAGAACACCTCCTGCACGAAGGGCACGCCGCAGCTATCGGCCAGACCCATGCCCGCCGAGCCGGAGATGCTCAGCAGGGCTTTCTGCCCATGCAGCTGCTCGTCGTCGATGCGGCGCAGCAGCTCCTGCGCCTTTTCCAGAATGTGACTATAATGGCGCTCATATGTCGAATATAAAATCGCATCGTGTTCATCCAGCACCACGCATTTGATGGTGGTGCTGCCGATGTCAAGACCTACTCTCACGTTTCTCTTTCCTCCTGAAAGACGATTCCTACCAGTTTTTATGCAGCAGACTTTTCATCTGATCTTTGCCAAAAATTAGTTCGTTAGCGAATCATTCATTCGGTTCGCATACAATTGTATTATAACCAAAACCGTCGGAACAATCAATTAGCATGCCCCATTTTACACGCAAAAAATAGTATTTTCCGCTCATAAAGTTAAACATTTTGTTAATTTCACAGAACTTGCGGCATCTTTTTCCAGCGAAATAACTAAGATTCTTTACTCTGTGTGTTTTTTGCCCCGGACAAAAACTCCCCCGCAAGCGGGTGCTTGCGAGGGAGCTGCGGTTTTGGTTGGTTTTGCTGCAGGTATGAAAATGCGGTTCAATCCGACAGCGGTGTTTTGCGGGTGAGCAGATAGAGTTCCCGGCGGAGCTGGTGCTGCAATGCGGTGGGGGTCCTGTCGGCGGAGGAGCGGAACTCGACCGTCGCTTCGATGGGGACGGGCCGGGCGGGCAGCGGGAGCTTCAGCTCCGCGCGGGCCCCCTGCGGGCTGCGGGGCAGAAGCGCAAGCTCCCAGCCCAGTTGGCGGCAGTACCGGCGGCAGAGCAGCAGCCCCGCCTGTGCCCCGCCCAGAAAGCGGCGGCGGTTTTCCAGCCAGCTTTCGCCCTCCGGCAAACCACAGCCGTCATCCTCCACGAAGAGGGTGACGTCCTGCTCAGTCCTGCGCAGCCCCACGGTGATGCTGCCGCCGGGGGCGGCGGCATGGAGGGCGTTGGAAAGCAGATGGAAGCAGATCTGCTCCGCCATAGCCCGGTCGCCCCAGACGAGGCACTGGGTCAGGCCGCCGCAGTCCGCCCGGAGGGTCGTGCCGCACTGAGCCTTGATCTCCTCCTCCATCCGGGCCATCTGGCCGACCAGTTGGCAGAGGTCCAGCGGGAGCTTGTGCAGCGGCTGCTCCGGGGCGGAAAGCTCCATCACTTCCCGGAACGTCCGTTCCAGCCGGGCCGACTCCACAGCCATGTCGTCCAGCGCCTGTGCGGCGCGGGAGTCGGCGGCCGGGGCAAGGTGCATCTGCAAATACTCCCGGTTCTGGTCCATCAGGCGCAGCGAGTGCAGAAATGCCGTTTCCAACTGTTTTTGCGGAAATTCCGCTTCTCCCTGCCCCTGCCTGACCATAGTGCCGACCTCCTTACAGATGCTCCCGTTTCACGATGCCCTGCCGCAGCACGGTCCGCTGCAGCGAGTAGATCAATTTTCCCGTCGTGATCTTCATCCCGGTGAGGCTGTTTTCGGCCTTGTAGCGCTCCCAACCGGAGGGGGCCCGCGTTTCGAGCCCGTCGATCATGCGCCGCAAGCCGCTGTCCACAGCGGCCACCGTGATATGATATTCATCCGCGACGCCCCGTAAGATTTCTTTGCGGAGCGCCAGCTTTCCATCGGCTGAACAGGCGATCTGTAACGCCAGCGTCAGATATTCGCAATTGGTGTTGGGCTGCGGGATGCCCCACTGCTCATACAGTTGGATGCAGAAGCGCTCGATCCGGGTGGAGTTCTGGCCGGGGACCCCCAACAGCCCCCGCATCAGGTCTTGCAGATGACCGTGTTCGATGCAGAACATCTTCCGGCTGCGCTTCAGGCAGGATGTGGTGTGATCGTCGTACCAGCCATCCCCCTGCAAAAGCAGCGCCGGGCGGTTGGGCAGTTGGTTCAGCCGCTCGATGAACGTCAGGCTGTCCATATCCTCCAACTGGCCGCTCAGTACCAGCACATCGAAGCACCACGCTTTCCGCAGCGCTTCCAGCACCGGTTCCCCGCTTTGGAAACAAGTGCACGAGATCGTCCGGCTTTGCTCCTCCAGATAAAATTTCCGGACCCGGAGCTCCCGTTCGTCGTAGCTCATCAGCGCGACGCGCATGCCCGCCGCCTCCCGTTCACTGCTCACGCGCGGTGCCTCCTCTCGGTGCGGCCGCCAGCGCCGGGAGATGATCCGCAATCACATCGTCCCAATGCTCCGGCTGCACGGCATTTTCATAGAGATACTGCAGCAGCCGATACCCCTTTTGGGGGTCCAGCGGAACCAACATGCTGACCCGCTGTTCCTGCGCTCCCTGCCGGGCCAGTGTCAGTTGACAACTGCCCTCGGCGGCCGCATCCAGCGAGTAGACCAGCGTATACCCGGTCTGATAGCCCTTGATCGACGAAAATTGCCGAACCAACGGGGCATATGCTCGTTCCATAAAAGATTCCTCCTTGCTGCGTTCCTTCCTGTACCTTATTAGATACAGGCTTTCATTCTTATTTTATAGAGCAGACAAGAAAGATTCAATCCCCTAAAAAGCGTTAAAATGTGTCGTTTTGCCCCAGATTTTCGCCTTGTTTTTCACGTTTCAGCGTACTTCGACAAAGAAAAGCCGATGGAAAAGCCTTTCGTACTTTCAGAATACCATCTTTTCGCTGCAATTGCAAGAGGGAGTTATTTCTTTGTCCATCGTTGAAAAGTTCTTTCATTGTGTCAAACTTTCCCAACCGCAAATGGATCAAGAAGCAACGATTTGTTCATATTCGTCTGATAGAATAGAGTGATTTATCTTCAGCGTTTACAGAAAGGCAGAACCCATGCTTCAACTCAAAAAGATCCACAAGGAGTACAAGACCGGCGATCTTGTGCAGACGGCCCTTGACAAGGTCAGTTTGAACCTTCGCGACAGCGAATTCGTCGCCATCCTCGGCCCCAGCGGCTCCGGCAAGACCACGCTGCTGAACATCATCGGCGGCTTGGATCGCTACGACAGCGGCGACCTCATCATCAACGGCATCTCCACCAAAAAGTACACCGACCGCGACTGGGACTCCTACCGCAACCACACCGTCGGCTTCGTGTTCCAGAGCTACAACCTCATCCCGCATCAGACGGTGCTGGCCAATGTGGAGCTGGCCCTGACCATCTCCGGCGTTTCGGGGGCCGAGCGGCGCCGCCGGGCCACCGAGGCGCTCCAAAAGGTCGGCCTCGGCAACCAGCTCCACAAGCACCCCACCGAGATGTCCGGCGGCCAGATGCAGCGCGTGGCCATCGCCCGCGCCCTCGTCAACAACCCCGACATCCTGCTGGCCGACGAGCCCACCGGCGCGCTGGACAGTGAGACGAGCATTCAGGTCATGGAGCTGCTGAAGGAAGTGGCCAAGGACCGCCTCGTGGTCATGGTCACCCACAACCCGGAATTGGCCCAGCAGTACGCCACCCGCATCGTCAACCTGAAGGACGGCGTCATCCTCTCCGACACCGCCCCCTATAAGCCGGATACCTCCAAGCTGTCCCCGCCGGTGCATAAGAGCATGGGCCGCTCGTCCATGTCGCCCCTCACCTCACTGGGCCTGAGCTTCAACAACCTTTTGACCAAAAAGGCGCGCACCCTGCTCACAGCCTTTGCCGGTTCCATCGGCATCATCGGCATCGCCCTCATCATCTCGCTGTCGGCGGGCGTCAACCAGTATATCGACGACACCGAAAAGTCCACCCTGTCCGAATACCCGCTGCAAATTTTGAGCAGCGGCATGGACCTGACTTCCCTGTTCACCTCCGGCGCGCCGAGTTCCAGCTCCAGCACCACCACGGAGGAGGGCATGGTCCCGGTGCGGCAGCTCATCACCCAGATGGTCGCGGGCATCACCTCCAACGACCTGAAGTCCCTCAAGGCCTATCTGGAAAGCAGCGACTGCACCATCGCGGAGGATGCCACCTCCATCGAGTATTCTTATAATGTGCAGCCCCAGATCTACCGGGAGAACGCCGACGGCACCGTTCGTCAGGTGAACCCGGACTCCTCCCTCGCCTCGCTGGGCATCAGCTCCACCAGTTCCTCCAACGACATGATGTCCTCCATGATGAACACCAGCGTCTTCTACCAGCTGCCGGAGAGCGCGGAGCTCTACAACTCCCAGTACGAAGTCAAGGCGGGCCACTGGCCGGAGAACTACAACGAGTGCGTGGCGGTCCTCGGCGCAGACGGCACCATCACCGATTACGCGTTGTATGCCCTCGGTCTGCGGGACAACGCCGAACTGGACAAGATGATCAAGCAGTTTGCCCAGAACCAGAACGTCGATGTCCCCTCGGACTTCAAAACGTACCGATACGATGACTTTATCGGCATTGAGTTCAAGCTTGTGAACAGCGCCGACCGCTATCTGCGGGACGACGAGCACAACGCTTGGGTGGACAAGTCCGACGACAAGGACTTCCTGAAAGACCTCGTCGCTTCCGGCGAGTCCCTCACCGTCGTGGGTGTTGTCCAGCCGAAGGAAGATGCCTCCGCGGCCATGCTTTCTTCCGGCATCGCCTACCCCGCTTCCCTGACCCAGCACGTCATCGCCAGCGCCGCCGATTCCCCGCTCGTGAAGGATCAGCTGGCCAACCCCTCCATCAATGTGATGAACGGTGAGCCCTTCGGCACCGAAAAGGCTTCCGCCTTTGATATGGCCTCCCTGTTCAGCATCGATACCGACCAGCTCAAGAGCGCCTTCGAATTCGACACCAGCAAGCTGAACTTTGACCTGAGCGGCGCGTTTGACTTCGACAACGGGTCGGTGGATTTCAGCCCGCTGCTGAACCCCGACGACTTCCAGCTCGACATGGACCTGACCGAACTGCCCGACATGGACATGAGCGCCCTGACCGACATCTTCGCCAACATGGACCTTTCCATTTCGGAGGATAAGATTCAGGAGCTGGCCCAGAAAGTCCTCGTAGGCTACAAGGATTACGTCATTGGCAACGGCATCCTGAACCTGAACAAGATCAGCTTTTCCCAGTACCTCAAGAGCGACGCCTTCAAGACCCTGATGAACGGTGCCATGAGCGATCTGTTCGATCAGGACGAGCTGCAGACGCAGTTCTCGGAGGCCATGCAGAAGTCCATGTCCACCATTATGGAAAGCTATTCGTCCCAGATCACCGAAACGCTGCAGACCCAGCTCGGTGCCGCCATGCAGACGGCCATGACGCAGGTGATGGCACAGATGGGCCAGAACCTCCAGAGCCAGATGCAGCAGAGCTTCGCCCAGCTGGGCAGCCAGATGGAAGGCGCCCTCAAGATCGACGCTGAGGCCTTCCAGAATGCCATCAAGGTGAACATGACCGAGGACGACCTGACCGACCTGATGAAGTCGGCCATGCTCTCCTCCAACGCCACTTACGACAGCAACCTGCAGACGCTGGGCTACGCCGACCTCGACGACCCCAGCCAGATCAAGATCTACCCGCAGAACTTCGACCACAAGGCCAGCGTCGTGGCCAAGCTCGACGCCTACAACGACAACATGAAGGCGCAGGGCGCTGAGGATAAGGTCATCCAGTACACCGACGTCGTCGGCACCCTGATGACCTCCGTGACCGAGATCATCAACATGATTTCCAACATGCTGGTGGCCTTCGTCTCCATTTCGCTGGTGGTTTCCTCCATCATGATCGGCGTCATCACCTATATCAGCGTCCTCGAACGCCGCAAGGAGATCGGCATCCTGCGCGCCATCGGTGCGTCCAAGCGGAACATCTCCGAGGTGTTCAACGCCGAGACCTTCATCATCGGCCTGTGCTCCGGCGTGATGGGCATCATCCTGAGCGAGATCCTGCTCATCCCCGGCAACATGATCATCCAGAAAGTTTCCAACGGCACCAACGTGGTGGCCCGTCTGCCGCTGAGCGCAGCCCTCGTGCTGATCGTTCTCGCCACCGTGCTCACCATCCTCGGCGGCTTCATCCCCGCCAAGGGTGCCTCCAAGTCCGACCCCGTCAAGGCCCTGCGGTCGGAGTGATTTTTCTCTCAGATCCGCAAAAAATCCCCGCTGGCAGACCGCCAGCGGGGATTTTTCATTCTCGTGATTACCACAGGGTCTCGTCGGTTTCGTCCGCGCCGACGGTCGCAGCCGCCTTGGCGCGGCGGAACATACTCTCGACCACCGCACAGTACTTATCGGCCAAGCAGACGATGACCGCCTCGCGGCAGGTGGGCACATGCCGGAAGGTCAGCGGCCACATGTGGCTCTGGATGATGTTCTGCTCCTTCTTGGTGATCTGGAAGTAGCGCTTCGCGTTCACACAAGCGGAACCGGGGTGGGAAAAGCCGTGCATCTCGAACAGGCGGCGCAGCCCGTGGAAGCTGCTGGTCTTGTGCCAATCATACAGATAGAAGTCATGCAGGAAGCCGCCCACCGCCAGCGCCGTCTCATCCGCGCCCAGATGAAAGCGGCGGTTGATCCAAAAGCTGACCAGCACTACATTCTTGCAGTGCTGATAGGTGGTCACATCGCCGTGCTGGATGAACTCCCGCATTTCCTGCACCTTGGGGTGTTGGTCGTATTTTTCGAGGATGGCGTAAAGCTGCTCCCGTTCGATCTGAGAAAGCTGCATCGCTTGGGTTCCCTTTCCTTATTCCAAAAATATCAAGAACGAAGCTGCACCGGGTTTGAACTGCCGAAGTTTTCGGCCACGGTGGGGGTCGAGCGCTTCAGGCTCATATCCACGAGGTACTGCTTGCTGCCGTCGCCCATAGCATCCAGCTCTGCCAGCTTTGCGTTGGCGGACTCCACATCCGGATACCACTGAATCAGGAAGAAGTTCTCCTCTTCCACACCGTAATAGAGCCACTGACCGTCCGCGCGGAGCAGATCGTCCAGATGATCCACCTCTTCGCCGTCCGGCAAACCGAGGCCCTCCTCGGCGTAGAGGTTTTCCGGCTCCACCTGAAGCACCTCGATCACCTGAATGGCGCTCTGAAGATATTCGTCCTGCGAGATGCTCTTGTCGGAGAGCTCCCAGCCGGTCAAAAAGGCCTGCATCAGCAGGTCCTTGACCGAAATTTCCGGCCGCATTGCCATATGTATTCCCTCTTCTCTTCCGGGGCTGTGCCCCGGCGTTCGTTTTCGCTGAACCAGTATACGCTAATTTTTGTTGCAGGTCAACTATTTTTTCATGAAATTTTTGTAGACACGCACAAAACCATTTTATGCCAGATAAAAATCGAAGGTGTCGTTCAGCCACTCCACAGCCAGCCGCACCCAGTGGGCGCGGTGGGCGCTGGCGGCATCGACCTCGGCGGTGGAGATGCTGGTGCCGTGGACGCCCTTTTCAAACAGATGTACTTCGCAGGGGACCCGGTTCTTCCGCAGCGCTGTGAGCAGCAGCAGAGTGTTCTCCACGGGAACGGTGGCGTCCTCCATCGTGTGCCAGACAAAGACGGGCGGGGTGTCCGGCGTGATCTTATCTTCCAGCGTGAATTTCTGGTGGTCCGCCGGGTCCTCGCTGCCGGACAGCCGAACAAAGCTGCCCCGGTGGGCATGCTCTCCCGCCGTGACCACCGGGTAAGCCAGCAGCACCGCATTGGGCCGCTGCTGGGCCGCCGCCTCACCGCCGGGCAGGTCCAGCACAGCCCCGGACAGGGCCAGATGCCCGCCCGCCGAGAAGCCGCAGACTGCGATCTGTTCCGGCAGGACGCCCCACGCCTCCGCATGTTCCCGCAGCAGCGCAAGCGCCGCGCTGAGCTGGCGCAGCGGCTGGTAATTCCGTGCGCCCTCGCCGACGCTGTAGGTCAGCACGGCGGCGTGGTACCCCGCTGCCGCAAACTGCAAAGCCACCGGGTCCGCCTCGCGGGCGCTGACATGCTCGTACCCGCCGCCCGGCACCACCAGCACCAGCGGCCGCCGCAGCGCGTTCGGCATCGCCGGGGCCGGGGTGCGCAGATATACGTCCAACTCTCCCCCGCCGGGGAGAGGGTAAGTCTTAAACTGCATTTGGGTCATCCTTTCCGGTTTGGTTTCCGAATCATTATAATAAGTTTGCGGGGGGATGTAAAGGAAATCGAAACATTTCTGAACTTTTTATGAAACCCCTTGATTTTTGGTGTAAAGCGGTGTATATTAGCACTCGAAAGTTATGAGTGCTAAGCAGTCATTCCGAAACTCCGGCTCCTTGGCGCCAAATCTGAACAAAAGAGGTTTTGCATTATGGCGAAAAAAGAATTTCAGGCGGAAAGCAAAAAGCTGATGGATATGATGATCAACTCCATCTATACCAATAAGGAAATTTTCCTGCGGGAGCTGATCTCCAACGCTTCGGACGCCATCGACAAGCTGTACTATAAGAGCCTGACCGACACTTCCGTCGGCATGAACAAAGGCGATTTCCGCATCCTGCTCACCCGTGATAAGGACAACCGCACCCTGACCATCTCCGATAACGGCATCGGCATGACCAAGGAGGAGCTGGAATCCAACCTCGGCACCATCGCCCACTCCGGTTCGCTGGACTTCAAGAAGGAGAACAAGGACGAGAACATCGACATCATCGGTCAGTTCGGCGTCGGCTTCTACTCCGCTTTCATGGTGGCCGACAAGGTCACCGTCATCTCCAAAGCCTATGGCTCCGACGAGGCTTGGCAGTGGGAGTCCAGCGGTGCTGACGGCTACGAGCTGAACCCCACCGAGAAGGACACCGCGGGCACCGAGATCATCCTGCACATCAAGCCCAGCACCGACACCGACAACTACGAGAACTTCCTCGACGAGTATGGTATCGTGGCCATCGTCAAGAAGTACAGCGACTATGTGCGTTATCCCATCCAGATGGAGCGCGAGAAGAGCCGCCAGAAGCCCGAACCGGATCCCAAGCCCGACGATTACAAGCCGGAGTGGGAGACCTACACCGAGCTGGAGACCCTGAACAGCATGGTGCCCATCTGGAAGAAGCAGAAGAGCGAAGTCACCGACGAGGAGTACGCCAACTTCTATAAGGACAAGTTCAACGATTACTCCGACCCCGCCCGCGTCATCGTCAGCCGCACCGAGGGCACCGCGAACTACAACGCTCTGCTCTTCGTGCCCAGCCACCGTCCCTACGACTTCTATACCAAGGACTACGAAAAGGGTCTGGCCCTGTATGCCTCCGGCGTGCTCATCATGGAAAAGTGCGGCGACCTGCTGCCCGATTACTTCAGCTTCGTCAAGGGCGTCGTGGACAGTCAGGACCTGAGCCTGAACATCAGCCGTGAGATGCTGCAGAAGGACAACCAGCTCAAGCTGATCCACAACGCTCTGGAAAAGAAGATCAAGAACGAGCTGCACGCCATGCTGGCCAACGACCGCACAAAGTACGAGGAGTTCTGGAAGGAGTTCGGCCGTCAGATCAAGTTCGGTGCCTACTCCGACTACGGCATGCACGCCGAGCTGCTGCGCGACCTGCTGCTGTTCTGGTCCGCCAAGGAGCAGAAGATGGTCACCCTGCAGGAGTACGTGGACAAGATGCCCGCTGAGCAGAAGTACATCTACTTTGCCGCCGGCGACTCCACCGACCGTCTGGCAAAGCTGCCCGCCGCCGAGCTGGTCATGGACAAGGGCTACGATGTCCTGCTCCTGACCGAAGATGTGGACGAGTTCTGCCTCCAGATCATGCGCACCTATCCCCGCAAGGATGCCGAGGGCAAGGACGGCACTGTGGAGTTCAAGAACGTCAACAGCGGCGACCTTGGCCTTGAGACCGAGGACGAGAAGAAGGCCGCCGAGGATGCCACCGCCGAGAACAAGCCCCTGTTCGACGCCATGAAGGACGCACTGGACGGCAAGGTCAAGGAGGTCAAGGTCTCCACCCGCCTGAAAGAGCACCCGGTCTGCCTGTCTTCCGACGGCCCCCTCTCCATCGAGATGGAGAAGGTCCTCTCCAAGCAGCCCGGCAGCGAGGGCGTCAAGAGCGACAAGGTGCTGGAACTGAACATCAACCACCCCGTCTTCGCGGTGCTGAAAGCCGCACAGGAAGCGGGCGACACCGACAAGGTGAAAAAGTACAGCGCCCTGCTCTACGCACAGGCTCAGCTCATTGAGGGTCTGCCCGTGGATGATCCCGCCGCCTATGCTGAAGCTGTTTGCAGCCTGATGAAATAAGGCTTTTACTCCCCTATTTACTCCCAAAGAAAATATCTCTTAACAAAAGAGCCGCGTTCCGCTATAATAAAGTGGAACACGGTTCTTTTTATTTAGGAGGATTTTGCCCCATGGAGCCAAGACGCAGCAAACATTATCTCGCCCGCATCCCCACCATCGCCCTTCTGGTGCTTTTCGCCCTGTCGCCGGAACTGAGCATCCTGTTCTTCATCCTGCGCGCCATCGATCGGGACGCGCTGAAAAAAGAGCAGGAAAAAGCCGACTACGCCAGCGATTTCCGGGCCGAGGACACCCGCGCGGACCAGAGCGCCCGCCCCGTCGGCTGCGACGACGAGACCGTTTGCGGCCACGACATCCCCACCGCCGAGCAGAAGAACGCGAAAAAGTGGCACAAGAATCTGACCACCCTCTGCACGGTGTTCGGTGCCATCTTCCTTGTGGTAGGCCTTGCCGGGCTGGGGGACATCATCGACTTGTGGGGCTACTGGTTCGACTGGGGCGAGTTCATCACGGCGCTGACCCAGATCCTCGGCGGCGGCGCGGCGCTGGGCATGGGGCTGCGGATGCGCAATGCCTGCAAGCTGGAACGCAAACTGGATAAGATCGTCGGTGACCGGAGCAATATCCCGCTGGACGAGCTCTTCGCCGCAGCGGGCATCGACTCCGCCAAGGGCATCCCGGTGGTGGAGCGGGCCATCGACCACGGCTATTTCGGAGCCGATGCCTATATTGACCACCGCACCGGCACCCTCATCGTGCGGGGCGCAGCACCCCAGCCGCCCCAGACAGAGGAAGAGCCCAAGGCGGAGCCCGCCCCGGAGGACCTCTATGCTTCCCTGCAAGCCCAGCTCCGGAAGGCCAACGAGGCCATCCCCGATCCAGTGATGACGGCTAAGATCTCCCGCTTGGAGGAGGTCAGCGCCCGCATCTTTGCGCTGGCGAAGAAGGACCCCGGCAAAAAGGCCCAGCTGCAAAAGTTCATGGACTACTATCTGCCCACGGCCCTCAAGCTGCTGAACACCTACGCCCAGCTCTCGGCGCAGGATGTGCAGGGCGAGAACATCTCCGAGGCCAAGCAGAGCATCGAGCGTTCCATGGACCTGCTGATCACGGCTTTCGAAAACCAGTTGGACAAGCTGTTCCAGTCCGACGCGCTGGACGTCTCCGCCGATGTGGCCGCGCTGGAGGGGATGCTCAACCTCGACGGGCTGGCCGCCAGCGATTTCAAGCCCGGAAACGCAAGTTAAGGCTTCATCGAGAGGCAACAATAATACATGGTCTTTTCCACAGAGATTCTTTATTATTAGGGTAAGAGAAACCGGAGCAGCACTTGCCCCGGTTTGGGAATATTGATCGCTCAGAGGAGGAACTTCACCATGATGAAATCCGTTTCTGTCTGGAAGCAGGAGCTGGCCGACGGCACCCACACCAGCCGTCTGGCTGCGCTGTACTGCTGCGCCCCCGAACAAACGCCCACACAGGCTGCCCGCTATGCCGCCGTGCTGGACGGGCTGGAAACCACCTTTGGCTCCCACACTGAGGCCGGGCTGTACAGTGCCCCCGGCCGCACCGAGATCGGCGGCAACCACACCGACCACCAGCACGGCCGGGTGCTGGCGGGCAGCGTCAACATTGATATGATCGCTGCTGCCGCCCCCAACAGCCTGAACCAGCTCCGCGTCCAGAGCGAGGGGTACGACCTGTGCGTCATCGATCTTTCGGACCTTGCCGCCCGCAAGGAGGAAGAGAACACCACCATGGCCCTGCTGCGCGGCGAGTGCGAAGCGTTCCGCCAGCGGGGAGCCAAGCTCTCCGGCCTTGACGTGTACATCTCCTCCAACGTGCCCAAGGGCAGCGGCGTCTCGTCCTCGGCGGCGTTCGAGGTGCTGATCGGCGTCATCCTCAACGACTGCTTCATGGCCGAAAAGGTCTCCCCCATCGCCATCGCGCAGATCGGCCAGTGGGCAGAGAATGTTTACTTCGGCAAACCCTGCGGCCTGATGGACCAGATGGCCTCCAGCGTCGGCAACATTATCACCATTGACTTTGCGGACCCTGCCCACCCCGCCGTCGAGCCGGTGCAGGTCGATTTCTCCAAGGCGGGCCTCGCGCTCTGCATTCTGGATTCCGGTGCCGACCACGCCGACCTGACCGACGAGTATGCCGCCATCCCCAGCGAGTGCCGCGCCGTGGCCGCTGTCTGCGGCGGCGAGGTGCTGCGGGATGTTCCCTTTGAGACCTTCCTCGCAAAGCTCCCGGAGTGCCGCAAGCAGTGCGGCGACCGCGCCGTGCTCCGCGCCTTCCACATCTACGCCGACAACGAGCGGGTGGCAAAACAGGTGGCCGCCCTCCGCGCGGACGATTTCGACACCTTCCTGCAGCTGGTCACCGAGTCCGGCCTGAGCAGCTGGGAGTACCTGCAGAACGTCATCCCCGCCGGGTACAAGGAGCATCAGGAGGTGGCCGTGACCATCGCCGCCGCCAAACACTTCCTGCGCGGCAAGGGTGCCGTCCGCGTCCACGGCGGCGGTTTTGCGGGCACCGTACAGGCCTTTGTGCCGGTGGAAGAGCTGGCCCAGTTCAAGGAGCAGATGGAAGCCATCCTCGGCGCGGGCCGCTGCCATGTCCTCTCCATCCGCCCGGAAGGAGGTGCTGTCCTGTGATCTCCACTGCCATCCAACAGCTCGTCAATTACGGTCTGGACACCGGCCTCATCCTGCCGGACGATGAGATCTACATCCGCAACCAGCTGCTCATGACCATGCAGCTGGACAGTTTCACCGAGCCGGAGGGCGAGGTCTGCTACACCGACCTCGAAACCATTCTGAAAACGCTGGTGGACGATGCGGTAGCCCGCGGCGTGTGCGAGGACAACTCCACCGCCCGCGACCTCTTCGACACCAAACTCATGGGCGTGCTGACCCCGCGCCCCTCCATCGTCCGCGCCAACTTTGAGGAGCGGTACGAGACCGAAGGTCCCGAAGCGGCGACCAACTGGTTCTACAAGTTCAGTCAGGACACCGATTACATCCGCCGCTACCGCATCAAGCGGGATCTGAAGTGGGTCACCAAGACCCCCTACGGCGATCTGGATATCACCATCAACCTTTCCAAACCGGAAAAAGACCCCAAGGCCATTGCCGCCGCTAAGCTGGCCCCCCAGAGCGCCTACCCCAAGTGCCAGCTCTGCGTGGAGAACGAGGGCTATGCGGGCCGGATGAACCACCCCGCCCGTGAGAATCACCGCATCATCCCGCTGACCATCAACGACAGCGCGTGGAATTTGCAGTACAGCCCCTATGTCTACTACAACGAGCACTGCATCGTCTTCAACAACCAGCACACCCCCATGAAGATCGAGCGTGCCACCTTCCGCAAACTGCTGGACTTCGTGTCCCTCTTCCCCCACTATTTCGTGGGCAGCAACGCGGACCTGCCCATCGTGGGCGGCTCCATCCTGAGCCACGACCACTTCCAAGGCGGTCACTACGAGTTCGCCATGGCGAAGGCCCCCATCGAAAAGGCATGGGTCTTCCCCGGCTATGAGGATGTGGAAGCGGGCATCGTCCACTGGCCCATGAGCTGCATCCGCCTGACCTGTGCGGACGACAAGCGCCTTGTGGACTTGGCGGACAAGATCCTGACCGCATGGCGCGGCTACACCGACGAGAGCTGCTTTCTCTTCGCCGAGACCGACGGTGAGCCCCACAACACCATCACCCCCATCGCCCGGATGCGGGACGGCAGGTTCCAGCTCGACCTCGTGCTCCGCAACAACATCACCACTCCGGAGCACCCGCTGGGCGTCTACCACCCCCACGCCAAGCTCCACCACATCAAGAAAGAGAACATCGGCCTCATCGAGGTCATGGGTCTGGCCGTTCTGCCCAGCCGCCTGAAGCAGGAGCTGTTTGATCTGGCCGACGCACTGGTGGCCCGCGTACCCACCGCCGAGTATCCCGAAGCGTTGCAGAAGCACGCCGCATGGGCCGAGGAGATTCTTGCCAAGCACCCCGACCTGAACGGTGACAACGTCCACCTCATCCTGCAGGACGAGGTCGGCCATGTCTTCGCCGAGGTTCTGGCAGATGCCGGTGTCTATAAACTGGACGAAGCCGGACGCGCTGGCTTTGTGCGGTTCCTCGCTTCCGTAAACTAAGCTTTTTTCGCAATGCAAAACCCGTCAGCAGTTCCTGTTGGCGGGTTTTGTTAAACCAATCGCAGGGCAGTGGGTATTCTCCCTCGCAAGTGAGACGGGGATTCCATACCCCGCCCTATTGCCTACGGCAACAGGGTCCCACCCGTCGGACACTTGCTTGGGAAAACACCCACCGTCCTGCTGACGAACGTGCATCTTGAAACGATTGGAGAACGCTATGTCGTATACCCTCGAAGTTTGTGTTGACAGCACCGCCAGCGCCCTTGCGGCGAAGGAGGGCGGGGCCGACCGGCTGGAACTCTGCGCCGACCTCATCGTAGGCGGCACGACCCCCAGCCTTGCGCTGGTGCGGCAGGTGAAGGAGACCACCGGCCTCCCGGTCCGCGCCCTGCTCCGCCCCCGCTTCGGCGATTTCTGCTACGACCGCTGGGAGCTGGCGCAGATGGCTGCTTCCGCCGCGGAGCTGGTGGCTGCCGGGGCCGACGGCATCGTGACCGGCGTACTGACCCCGGACGGCGCACTGGATGTGGAAGCTCTGCGCCCCATCTACGACGCCGCCCACGAAGCCGCAGCCAAGGCGAACCGCCCCGTCGCCCTCACCCTCCACCGCGCCTTCGATGTCTGCCGTGACCCCTTCGCCGCGCTGGAAGCGGCCTGTGGGCTGGATCTTTCCACCATCCTCACCAGCGGCCAAGCCGCCAGTGCCCCGCAGGGCGCTCCCCTGCTCCGGCAGCTCGTGGAGCGGGCGGCGGGCCGCATCGAGATTCTGGTGGGTGCTGGGGTCTCCCCGGCCAACCTCCCCGCCCTCACAAGGGAGACGGGTGCTTCCGCCTTCCACCTCTCCGGCAAGCAGGTGCTGGACAGCCGGATGACCTTCCGCCGGGAGGGCGTCCCCATGGGGCTGCCCGGTTTCTCGGAGTTCGAGCTCTGGCAGACCAGCGAGGACACCATCCGAAACGCCCGCACCGTTCTGGATACGCTGTAACGAAACGATCCCGCCACATTCCATGGCGGGATCGTTTCGTTTATTTGTCCTGTTTTAAAGCTTCCTTGACCTCGACGTAGTACAGCCCCCCGCGGCTCTTTTGCAGCTCCTGCTCAAATTCCGCTTCGGTGTGGGTCTTCCGGTATTCTTTCAGCCGGTCGATCTCCGTCTGATGGATGTACTCGCTCCGCCGCTCGCCGACTTTCAAGCCCGGTTTCCGCTGGGGCATCGGAGCCGGGCTGGAAAGAAGCGCCGTGTTCTTTTCCACGAACCGGATCAGGGTGTCGAGTTCTTCCTGCAAAAAAGGAACAGTCTGCTTTTCCCGCTCTTCTTCCAGCTCCTGCTTCAGATATTTAAGCTGCTTTGTTTCATGCTCGGCAAAACCGTCTTTGTCCGACCACTCGAACATGAAGCTTTCCATCCGTTCGCAATAGCGGTTCAGCACGATCGCTTCCATGGCATTTTGAAAGAACGTCCGGTAAAATGGGAGATGTTCCGGGTTTTCTTCTCCTTTCAGGGTGGCGAAGAAGTCCGCCATCAAGATCAGATCCTGCCCATAGAACCAATCGCAGTAGGAAAGGCATTCCAGCAGCACATCCGACACCGCCGGATTCTCCTTTGCCCGTTCCAGCTCGATCAGCAGTTCCAGCAGCTGCGTCTGCACCTTGGCGTATTTTCCCGCACGGGCCATGGCGCGGAAGGAGCACGCCAGCGCATTGTCTCCCCCCATCATCACGGTCTTGTTGTCCTTCGGGAAGCGGCCATGGATGCGGTCCAGTTGATACGCTTCCCAGCGGGCGGGCCACTCCTCTTTTTTCTCGTCATAGAAGACCTTGCGCAGCAGCTCCTCCACCTCGTTTTCCTCGTTGGTCAGTTCCGAAACGCCGTTGGCCAGCACATTCCAAACCAGATGGTCGATCTTTGCGTTGTGCATCTCGGTTCGCTCTTTCTGCTCCCGGTTCCACTCTTCATCCCCTCCCTGAAAGGGGATCTGATAACCCAGAAGCATCAGCAGCCAGAGGTACTTGCGGTTTTTGCCCCGCTGCAGCACTTCTTCCAGCGCCGCGCAGCGCTGTTCCCGCGCTTCCGGCTCCTCCCGCTGCGGTTTGCGGTATCGATCGGCCAGTTCCAGAAGGGTGAGCGGCCCCTCCTCGGTCTTAAACAGAAATATTTTCAGCGGACTGGTCTTGGTTTGCAGGGCCGCGTACTCCTTCCGGAAAAAGTGCTTGACCAGAAGCACCATCGCCACGGTCTCCGCATTTGTCTGCCGGGCGAACTCCTCGTTGGAGGTCAGCAGACTCTTGACCTCTTCCAGATAGAACTGCACCTTCCGGATCGAGACCATGGACGTAAGGTCAAAGGGTGCCTTCGCATCCAGCCCCACCGCAGAGTTCAGCGTTTCGTAAGATGGGCGGGTCACGCCGATGAGGCTCAGCGCGTCTTTTTTCAGCGGCAGGGGATCCATCTCGAACCGATCCCAGAAATACCCCACCAGTGAGGCAAAGGAGATCGGTGTCAGGCCCACATTGAAGGGCACATACTTTTCCAGATACTCCTTCTCCTGCAAGCGGCCCGGCAGGGCCTCCTTGTTGTACTGGAAGACCACATGCACCCGGTCCGAGGCCAGCTTCTCCGAGATGGCAAAGACCTTCTGGACGACTTCCTCGCTGCGGATGCGGTCGATGTCCTCAAAGTTCAGCAAAACCTTCTTGGGCAGCCGTTCCAGCTCCTGCTGCAGCGAGTCGAAGGTATCCGAAAAGCCGCTTTCCCCCGCGATGCCCCCCAGCTTTTCCAGCGCGCTGTTCTTGCCCAGCTGTGCCTTGAGGTAGTGGGCGTTTTCCGGGTAGATCTGGCCGCGCTCCAACACCTTTTCCAGCTCCCGGATGAGGAAGGCTTCGATCTGGTCCAGATCACAGGCCAGCAGATCGATCTGAACGATCTCGAACTGCGCCTGAAGGTCGGACCGGAGATTTTCCCACAGAAAGCTTTTTCCGTTGCCCCATTTTGCGTGGATGCCTACGATCGGCAGATCCTGTATGTATTGGATGAGCCGCGCTTTATCCGGCACTTGTTCCTTGAACAGCGGCGGCTTCTCCCGTTTCGGGGCCGTATCCGCCCGGCAGCTCCACAGCAGCAAGCCCGCCCAGAGCAAAAAGTCCAGAAAGAGCAGAGCGTATTCCGACGCGGAGACCATCCGCAGCGGCCGATTTTGCAGCATAGTCCGCGCCAGCACAAAGCCGCCAAGGCAGCCGATGCCGCCCGCCATCACCCGGCCAAAGAACCGGGACGAAGCGTTCCAGTACAGCAGCCCCAGCGCACAGAGCCCTGCCGCCAGCAGCCCCAGCAGATGCACCAGCCGGAGGCCGGGCACCGCTGCGAAAACGACCAGAAAGGCCAGCACCGCCAGCACAAGCCGTTTTCCCTCCGCCAAAAGATAGCCTTTCATCCTGCATTCCTCCCGCTGAGATGAGAAATGTCCCGCCGTTTGGGCGGGACAGGTCGTGTAGAGATCGTCGATTTAGAGGATCGGGCTTTCCAGATTGCCGTTCTCCTGAATGTGGTGCTTTTCCACATAGCCGGTCAGCATCAAGGTCAGCGCGCCGTCGCCGGTGATGTTGCAGGCGGTGCCGAAGCTGTCCTGCAATGCAAAGATCGCCAGCATCAGAGCCGTGCCCGCATCGTCGAACATCAGCACGCCGGTGATCAGGCCCAGCGACGCCATGACCGTGCCGCCGGGGACGCCGGGGGCACCGATGGCGAAGATGCCCAGCAGCACGCAGAACAGGATCATCGTGCCGACACCGGGCAGCTCACCGTAGAGGATCTTCGAGATGGTCATGCAGAAGAACACCTCGGTCAGCACCGAGCCGCAGAGGTGGATGTTTGCGAACAGCGGGATGCCGAAGCTGACCATATCCTTGCGCAGCACCTTGCTCTTGCGGGCGCAGTCCAGCGCAACGGCCAGCGTCGCGGCGCTGGACATGGTGCCGACGGCGGTGAGGTAGGCCGGGCCGTAATGGCGGAGGACCTCCCACGGGTTCTTGCCGGAGTAGGCCCCGGCCAGCAGGTAGAGCACCGCCAGCCAGATATAGTGGCCCGCCATGACGATGAGGATGATCTGAATAAAGGCGGGGAGCTGGTGGGTGATCATCCCCTCATAGCTCAGGTTGCAGAAGGTGGCCGCAATGTAGAACGGCAGGATGGGGATGATGATCTTGCTGACGACGGACAGAACGATGTTCTGGAACTCGCCGAGGAGATCACAGGTCAGCTTGCTGTTGGTCCACGTTGCTGCCAGACCCACGAGGATGCTGAGCACCAGTGCGCTCATAACGCTCATGATCTGGGGGATGTTCAGCTCAAACACCACCTCCGGCAGCTCACGCAGACCGGCCACCTCGGTATCGATGGACAGATGCGGGATGAGCGCATAGCCCGCGCCGGTGCTCATGAAGGCCGCGCAGACCGAGGAGGTGTAGGCGATGACGATGGCAACGCCCAGCAGCCGGGAGGCATTTTTGCCCAGCCGGGTGATGGACGGCGCGATGAAGCCGATGACGATCAGCGGCACACAGAACGTGATCAGCTGGCCCATGATGTATTGCAGCGTTACCACAACTTTCATGGCTCCCAGCGGGAAGACCTGCCCCAGCAGCACGCCGACAACGATGCCCAGCAACAGCCGGAACGGAAGACTGTTCAGTAGCTTTTTCATCTGGTTCCTCTCCTTATCCTATCCTATCCTGAAAACCCTGCTCAGACCTTGCGCCGCAGCAAGCTCATGGGGGGCAGCTCCGGGGTGGGGATGGTGTATTTTTCCATGGCGTGCGGGGTGGAGTCCACGCTCTCCCCTGCCTCGTTCTTGATCCACTCCGGGTGCAGCGGGATGCTGCGGCCGTCCGGGCAGAGAGCCTCCAAGGTATCGCCAAGGGTCCACTTGCCCCGCTGCTGGCAGCTGGCAATGCCATTTTCCCAGCCGTCCACGGTGCCCACGAACTCCCACTCGCGGATGTAGGTGGCGCTGTCGGTGGCCTGTCTGGCCTGTTCGCGGCCGAAGTAGAAGCCCGGTGAATAGTGGCGGTGGCTGGTGCGGGTCAGCTCGGCCAGCACCTCGTCCGGCAGCTCGAAGTTGTCGTTGAGGGGGTCGGCAAGGTATTGATCCAGCGCCTTGCGGTAGGCCGCCGTGACGCTGGCCACATAGTAGAAGGTCTTGGCGCGGCCCTCGATCTTCAGGCTGTCCACGCCCGCCTTGCAGATGAGGTCGAGGAAGGGCGCGGTGCACAGATCGTTTGCGTTGAGGATGTAGCTGCCGTTCTCGTTCTCGCCGATCTCATAGAGCTGGCCGGGGCGGGTCTCCTCGCTCAGGTAGTATTTCCAGCGGCAGGGCTGGGCGCACTGGCCCCGGTTGGAGTCGCGGCCCGTCATGTAATTGGAGAGCAGACACCGGCCCGACACGCTCATGCACATGGCACCGTGCACAAAGGCCTCGATCTCCAGTTCCGGCGGGGTCTTGTCGCGGATGGTGGCGATGTCCTGCAGCGTCAGCTCACGGGCCAGCACCACACGCTTGGCGCCCATGTTGTAGGCAGCGCGGGCTGCGGCCCAGTTGGTAATGCCGGTCTGGGTGGACATGTGGATCTCGATGTCCGGGGCGAACTGCTTGCACGCTTCCATCACGCCGAGGTCCGCCACGATGAAGGCATCCACGCCCGCAGCGGCGGCATTTTTGATGGCCTCCGGCAAACGGTCTGCCTCCTCGTTGGTGGGCAGGGTGTTCATGGTCAGGTAGACCTTTCGGCCGCGGGCATGGGCATAGATGACGCCCTCGGTGAGCTGCTCCGGCGTGAAGTTGGCCGGGGCAGAGCGCATCCCAAATTCGGGCAAGCTGCAATACACGGCATCCGCGCCGTAGTTGATAGCGTAGCGAAGGCGTTCCAGATCGCCCGCCGGGGAAAGAAGTTCCGGGATTTGTAGCATAATGATCCTCTTACTTATAATTTTTATTCACCTGCGCTGCTTTTTCGCAGTTGGCTTGGTGCTCCGCATAGGTGCGGGCGTAGTAGTAATGGCCGGAAAGGTCGGTCACGAAGAAATAGCAGCCCTTGACGTCCTCGTCGGGCTGGGGGGCCAGCGCGGCTTGGATGGCCGCCAGACCGGGGTTCGAGATAGGCCCGGCGGGCAGCCCGGTGCAGCTGTAGGTGTCGTAGGCGTTCAAGATATTTTCCGGGATCTTGTCCCAGCCGCCGTACCACGGGGCCACCCAGTTCCACAGGTAGTTGTTGTCCTCATCGCTCTGGACATAGCTCGAAGTGTTGCTCTGGAGCTTGGGGTAGGGCGAGCCCTCCGCCAGCCGGTTGCGGAACACCTGCGCCACATTGGAGTCCTGCTCGTTGCCGGCCTCCTCCTGCACGAAGGACGCCAGCGTGATGACCTCCGAAAGGCTCAGATCCTGCTTGTCCAGTTCTTTGTACATTTCGTCGGTGAACTGCCGATCAAAATGAGAATAGAACGTTGCCACGTAGTTGTGCACGGTATCTTCCGTCAAGAATTCGTAGGTGTCCGGGAAGAGATAGCCCTCGCACTTCATAAAACGGCCGGGGGCTTCCTTGTTGTCCGGGACATACTGCCAGAATTTGTACGCGCTGAAATCGCCGGTATTGGCTTCTTCCAGAAATTCCTCGGCGGTGCACAGGCCAGCCGTTTCCATCCTCTGTGCGATGTCGATGGCGGTGATCCCCTCCGGGAAGGTCAGACGCACCGAATCCGCCTTGGCATACGCGGACAACTCTGTGATCAGGCCATCGTAGGAATATCCGCCGGTTTGCAGCGTAAAATCACCGTACTGCAGTTTTCCGGCGGCACCCTTGTGCCCCACATACCAGCGGAACAGATAGGCCGAACGGATAACTCCAGCCTCCTTCAGCTCCTTTGCGATGGCAGCAACGCCACTGCCCTGAGGGATGCTGACGGTCACCTCTGCACCCGGCTTTCCTCCATTGCCGTTGATCTCGTTATACGCAAACACGCCTGCCGCACCGGCTGTCAGCACCAACAGCACCAGAATGACCAGCAGGATCTTCAGCGCACCGCCCTTTTTGCGGGGCTTCGTATGATTGCTTTTCGCCATCCGTCCATTCCTTTCAGTCCAGCATCAGCCGCATGTAGCTCTCGCTCACGTCAAAGGGCTCGCCCTCAAAGCGGATCATACCGTAATCCTGCCGGGTGCCCTCGCCGAGGAAGAGGTTCTGCGCGGCCCCCACGGTGATGACGGCCTTTTCCACGATGACTTCCTTCTCGCGGGCCGCTTCCATCAAAATTTCGGCAGCGCGGTCGTTCTCGGCCATCAGCTCCACAAAATAAAGGGTATCCTCTTTCCGGAAATAGATGCCGTAGCCGTCGTTGTTGGAAACGATGGTGGCCCCGCGGGAGTACAGATCCCCCAGCACCACAGCCATCTGCTCCGGCGGGAGCTGAACGGTATCGGGCCAGAACCTTGCCCGCAGCTCGCCCAGCTTCCGGGCCGTCACGGAGTCGAACTCCGCTTGGCTCCACAGGTTCCGCTCCACTTCCCGCGGGAGGCACCGCAGCGGGAACGCCCACTGGAAGCCCTTGTCCTGCAAAAGAGCGGCCTGTTCGGCCCCGGCGGGCACCACGACCACGAAGCCGGCGCCCCGCAGCTTCTGCTGCGCGCACAGGTGATCCACAAGGCCCGCCAAGATCAGGCTCCCCTGCCCGGTCAGTCCGTACAGGCAGCAGCCGGGCCGCCCCTGCAGCGTGACCGGCACAGCCATCGCCACAGCTTCGATGTGGTCATTTTCCTCGGCCACGTAGACATTTTCCACTCCGGCAAAGCGCTCGATGGCGTTGGTGACGAAGGTTTCCCCGTCGCCCCGCTCGCGCTGCCACAGCGCCAGAATTTCCGCCCGGTCGGACGGCTGCATCAAACGGTACATGAAATAGGATTCCTCCTTACGCATTCGTTATTCAAGGGCAGAAAGGGCAAGCTGCCGAACTTCCTCCCCAATTTCCTCGATGCTGCGCATCTGCCCGCCCGCATCGCAGCGGACGGAGCACCAGCCGAGATGGGCGGCGCAGAACTCCGCAGCTTTGCGGCTGCGGTTCAGGTACTCCACGTCCTTTTCGTGGACGTCCTTCTTGCTCTCATCGCCGTGGTAGCGCTGGGTCATCAGCTTCTGGCTCACGGCGGGGTCCACTTGGAGGTAGATCACCCGGTCCGGCGCGGGCAGACCCAGCAGCCGGAACTCGTAATCAAAGAGCCAGTGGAGGAACTCCTCCCACTGCTCCGGCGGCAGCTTGGAGCACTGGTGCACCGCGTTGGAGGTGGTGTAGCGGTCGGCAATGACCACGCCGCCCTCCTCGTAAAAGCGGCCCCAGTCGGTCTTGTAGCTGGCATAGCGGTCCACCGCAAAAAAGCTGGAGGCCGCATAGGCGTTCACATCGTCCGGATGCTGACCGAACTGCCCGGCCAGATACATTTTTACAAGGGCGCTGGAGTCACTGCCGTAGTCCGGGAAGCTCACCTCGCGCACCGCAAGGCCCTGTGCAGCCAGATACCCAGCCAGCAGCTTTGCCTGCGTGGCCTTTCCACTGCCATCCAATCCTTCAATGGCGATCAGTTTTCCCTTGCTCATACGCCTGCAGCCTCCTTGATGGATGCATATTTTGTGCGCACCTCAGCGGTTTTTCCGCAGCACATTTTTCCCTCCGGGCAGGGGCCGCTCACGCAGGCCGGGCCGGACTTTGCAAAGATATGCGGTGCCACCGGGTACACCAGCTCAAACATTTTTTCGGCCAGCTCCCGGATCTCCCACTGGGCGCGGCTGCAGCAGCGCAGGTGGAAAAAGTTCTGCAGGCTGCGGGCATTCATGGTGACCACCATCTTGGTCTCGCAGGCGTTGGGCAGCACAAAGCGGGCATCCTCGTTGGCCTGCTTGCTGGCCTTGGCGCGGGCCTGCTTTTCCGGCATTCCTTCAGCCATCAGGCGGGCGGTGTGGCCTTCTTCCAGCTTGTGGGCAAGGTCAAGGTAGCGTTTGGCGTCCTCGTTCATGCTCTCAAGGAAAGCCGCCTTTGCCTCCGGGATGGCTTCGATCTCCGGCGGCACCACATAGCGGAAATCGTCCAGGCGCACATAGCGCTGGCTCTGCACGCTGAAGGATGCGATGCGGTGGCGGGTGATCTGGGCCAGCAAGGTACGGCTGACCCCCTCGATGCCAAAGGTGAAGCTGGCGTGCTCGATGGGGCTGGCGTGGCCCAAATCGCTGAGCATGGTCAGGAACTTGGCGGTCTTATCCTCGGTCAGGCCGTCCAGCAGATCGGTGATGTGGGCATCGGAATAGCAGAGCTTGGCCGCCGCCGCCACCACCTTTTCGGGTTCCGGGGTATGTGCGATCAATCGTACCGTCATCATCTGTCATTCCTCCGTGATCTTCACAAGCGGCGCAAAATTTGCCATGGTCTTTTTCACGCCGACCTTTTCAAAGTTGATCTCTACGATCTGGTCGCCCGCTGCGGGCTTGACCTTGAGCACCTTGCCGCGGCCGAAGACCTTGTGCTCCACGATATCCCCCGGCTCGTAGTGCTTGGGGGTGTTGGCAGCGGGTTTCTGGGCCGCCGGTGTTCCTGTAAAACTGATGGGCTTTGCGGAATTTCTGCTCGTACCTGCGCTGGAATATCCAGCACCGAAGCTGCCGGTGCTGCGGGGGGCCGAGCTGCCGAAGCCGGAGGAAGAACTTCCCCGCCCGGCGTACTCGGAGCCGAAGCCCCGGCTGCCGCCGTTGTACTCGGAATTCAGGTAGCCGGAGCTGTAACCCGAACCGTAGCCGCCGGTCCTGCTGCGTCCCCAGCCGGAAGCGCCGGAGTAGCCCGACGCGCCGCCCGGCACCGTGTCGCTGTAGGAAGAACCCCAGCCGCCCATCTGAGAGCGGCGCTCCAAGGCGGGGCTGCGGGTCTCCTCCATGTACTCCGGCTCGATCTCCCGCAGAAAGCGGCTGGGCTCGTTGCGCTGGGTGCGGCCGTAGAGCATCCGGGTCACGCTGTCGGAGATGTAAAGCTCCTGCTTGGCGCGGGTGATGCCGACGTAGGCAAGGCGGCGCTCCTCTTCAAGGTCGGCCTCGGAATACTTGCTCATCTCACTGGGGAAGACACCCTCCTCCATGCCGATGAGGAAAACGTAAGGGAACTCCAAGCCTTTGGCGGAGTGGATGGTCATCAGCACCACCTGATCGGCGCTCTCGTTGTAGCTGTCGATGTCGCTGATGAGAGCGATATCTTCCAGATAGCCTTCCAGCGTGGCGTCCTCGCCGTGCTGGTCGCAGTAGTTTTTCACGTTGTTGACCAACTGGCCGAGGTTCTGCATCCGGTCGGCGGCGTCCTCGTGGCCCTTGGCCGCCTCCTGCTCCAGCATCGCTTTGTAGCCGGTCAGCTCAATGACGTCGGACGCGAACTCGTCCAGCGTCCTTGTCTCCAGCGATTCCTGTAATCTCTCGTAGATCTGCCAGAATTTTAGCAGCGGCATCATGGAGCGGGACAGCCGCGCGTATTGGTCGGCGTGGCTGATGATCTCCAGCATGCTGGTGTTCTCCTGCGCGGCCAAGTCGGCGATGACCTCGATGGTCGTATTGCCGATCTTCCGGGCGGGCTCGTTGATGATCCGGCGCAGCCGTACATCGTCGCGAGGGTTCGCCACGATGGACATGTAGGAGTGGATATCCTTGACCTCTTTGCGGTCATTGAAGCGCTGACCGCCCACGATCTTGTGGGGAATGCCCGCGCGGGTGAAATAGCTTTCGATGGGGGCCGACTGGGCGTTCATCCGGTAGAGCACGGCGTGGTCAGCCAGATGTCCGCCTGCTTTCAGGTGCTGGCCGATGACGTCCGCGATGTGCATGGCCTCGTCCTGCTCGTTCTCGGCGGTGTAGACATGGACCTTATCGCCCTCGCCGTTTTTGGTCCAGAGGGTCTTGCCCTTGCGCTCGGTGTTGTGCTGGATGACACAGTTGGCGGCGTTCAGGATGTTGGAAGTGGAGCGATAATTCTGTTCCAGCCGGATGGTCTTGGTGCCCGGATAGATCCGCTCAAAGTTGAGGATGTTCTCGATGGTCGCGCCGCGGAACCGGTAGATGCTCTGATCATCGTCGCCGACCACACAAATATTCTTTTCCGGCCCGGTGAGCAGACTGACCAGCCGGAACTGGGCCACGCTGGTGTCCTGATACTCGTCCACAAGGAGGTAGCGGTACTTATTCTGGTAGAACTCCCGCACCTCGTCGTGCTCGGCCAGCAGCTGCACGGTGTGGTAAATGAGGTCGTCGAAGTCAAAGGCTCCGGCATCCTTCAGCTTTTTCTCGTAGGCAGCGTAAACCTTGGCCGCGATGGCACCTTTCGTATCCCGTGCCGGGGTGCGCAGGGCCTCTTCGGGGCTGACGAGCTGATCCTTCCAGCGGCTCATCTGGTTGATGGCGCTCTTCACCGGGAAGAATTTATCGTCGATGCTCAGCTCTTTATAGACCGTTTTCATCACACGCTGGGCGTCGTCAGTGTCGTAGATGGTGAAGCTGCGGGGGTAGCCGATCTGTTCAGCCCAGCGGCGCAGGATCCGCACGCACGCCGAGTGGAAGGTGGAGGCGAACACCTCGTCCCCCTCTTCGCCGCCCAGCATATTCCGCAGACGCTCCTTCAGCTCCCCGGCCGCCTTGTTTGTGAAGGTGATGGCCATCACGTTCCAGCTCCGGACGGCGTCCTTGCGGAGCATCCCGTCCAGCCAAGCCGGGGCATCGGTGCCGGTCATAATGGCCATCCGCAGGGCCTTGACGTCCTCTTCGGTCACCTCGCGGGGGGTCCAGCCCGAGCCGTGGGCCGAACCGAACCGGATGAGGTTCGCGATGCGGTTGACCAGAACCGTGGTCTTTCCGCTTCCGGCACCGGCCAAGATCAGCAGCGGGCCGTTGGTCGTAAACACCGCCTTGCGCTGCATCTCGTTTAGGCGGCCAAACTGTTTTTCAATGTAGGTATCGCGCAGGGCACAAAATTCCTGCTTGAGATCTGTTGCCATTGTTTCACCTGTTCTTTTTGCTATTTTCGCATGAATCACTAAGGTATAGTATATCACATTTGCGGCTCATTGCACAGGGTTTCCAGCATAAAAAACCGCCCATCCGCGGCAGTTGCCAGCAGACAGGCGGTTTAAGATTTTTTTATTGGAGGATCACGCTTAGCCGAAGATGTTGATCAGGATACCAGCAGCAACGGCGGAGCCGATAACGCCAGCGACGTTGGGGCCCATGGCGTGCATCAGCAGGAAGTTGGAGGGGTTCTCGCTCTGGCCCACCTTCTGAGAAACACGGGCAGCCATAGGAACGGCGGAAACACCGGCGGAACCGATCAGCGGGTTGACCTGACCACCGGTCAGGGCATACATGACCTTGCCGCACAGCACACCGGCTGCGGTGCCGAAGGAGAATGCGATCAGGCCCAGCACGATGATGAACAGGGTGCGGGTGTTCAGGAAGGTGTTGGCAGAAGTGGTGCAGCCAACGGACAGGGCAAGGAAGATGGTGATGATGTTCATCAGCTCATTGCCAGCGGTCTTCTGGATACGATCCACAACACCGGATTCCTTCATCAGGTTGCCCAGCATCAGCATACCGACCAGAACGGCGGCATCCGGGACGATCAGGGAGACGATGATGGTGACCATGATGGGGAAGATGATCCTCTCGGTCTTGGTCACGGCACGCAGCTGCTTCATGACGACGGTGCGCTCTTTCTTGGTGGTCAGCGCCTTCATGATGGGCGGCTGGATGACAGGCACCAGCGCCATGTAGCTGTAGGCCGCCACGGCGATACTGCCCAGCAGCTCAGGAGCCAGACGGGAGGTAACGAAGATGGCGGTCGGGCCGTCGGCACCGCCGATGATGGCGATGGCAGCGGACTGCTTCTGGGTGAAGTCCACCAGACCGGTAGCGGCCAGCAGACGGGCGCCCATGTAAGTACCGAAGATGCCGAACTGAGCAGCAGCGCCCAGCAGCAGACTCTTGGGGTTGGAGATCAGGGGGGCGAAGTCGGTCATGGTGCCGATGCCGAGGAAGATCAGCGGCGGGTAGATGCCCAGCTTGACGCCCATGTAGAGCATATCGGCCAGACCGCCGTTGTTCAGGATCTCGACCCACATCGGGTGTTCCAGACCATCGCCGACGAAGTACTGCATGTGGATGATACCGCTGCCGGGCAGGTTGGCAAGGATCATGCCGAATGCCATGGGCAGCAGGATCAGGGGCTCATATTCTTTCACAATGGCCAGATACAGCAAGAAGCAGCCGACGCAGATCATGATTGCGTACAGCCAGCCGCCCGGCTCGCCGAACCGTGCGAAGCCGGAGCTTTGGAAAATACCGACCAGAGTATTGATAAACTGTGTCATGTTCTTCCTCCTGTGTTAAAAAGGTGCGGTGGTGTCATTGACACCGGCCTTGCTCCAGCCATTGCGGCTGCGGCGCACGGCCTTGAGGGTGTACTTGCCATTGCCCATGGCGTGAATGGCTGCCATGATCGCGGCAACCACATCACCGGGGATACCCTCCTCCACCACAGGAGCGGGTGCTGCCTGCTGCACGGGGGCTGCAGGCTTTGCCTCAGGGGCCTTTGGCACAGCTGCCTTTGCTGCAGCCTTCTTCACGTTCATGCCGTCGAAAATCTTGCCCTCCAGCGTGACGATCGCCATCAGCAGGACAAGGATCGCAAACACCAGAACGATACCGGTTATCGTGATAACCACATCCGAACCCAAATTCATGGTCTTCCTCCTAGTCATTTATTGTTTCGCAGCCGGGGCACGACCCCCACCCGCAAAAAACCGATTTGAAATCATTATACAATATTTTCCGGCCCGATTCAACAACTATGAACAAAAATCGTCACAATTTTTTCCAAATCGTGAAGAGCCGCTTCCCGGTTCCGGCCCCTCAGCGGCGGCCGATGCGGGGGGTAGCGTCGGTGAAGCCGGTCTCCAGCTTATCCCGCACACCAAGGCTCATGGCCGTGCCCAGCGCCACGCAGTTGACGGGGTCGGGCGAGACTTCGACGTTGACCTTCAGCTCTTGGCTCAGGTACTCCGGCAGACCGTGGAGCTGTGCGCCGCCGCCGGTCAGCACCACGCCGTTGCGGAAGATATCGCCCGCCAGCTCCGGCGGGGTCTTTTCCAGCACCTGATGGGCGGCGGTGCCGATCTGCTCGCTCAGCATCATGACCGGCTCGTACAGATCGCTGGTGGAGACGTTCACCCGGATGGGCAGACCGGTCAGCAGACTGCGGCCCTTGATCTCCATCGTCTCGTTGAAATCCGCTTTCTGGGGGCAGCACGCCACGTTCTTTTTCAGCTGCTCGGCGGTGCGCTGGCCAATGGCAATGCTGAATTTATTGCGCACATGCTTCAAAATTTCATCGTCGTAGTGGTTGCCCGCCACCCGGACGCTGGTAGCCTTGACCTTGCCGCCAAGGCTCAGCACGGCGATATCGGTGGTGCCGCCGCCGATGTCGATGATCATCCGGCCATCGGGCTGGGTGATGTCGATGCCGGAGCCGAGGGCCGCAGCGATGGGCTCGTCGATCAGGTAGACCTGCCGGGCACCGGCGGCCATGACGGCCTCCACCACGGCGTCGCTCTCGATGCCGGTGATGGCGGCGGGCACGCAGACCGCCACGCGGGGCTTGACCATGTGGGAGCTGTACACCTGATTGACGAAGCGGCAGATCAGCTCGCGGGTCATGGTGTGGTCGCTGATGACGCCGTCCTTCAGCGGGAAGATGGCGGAAATATAGTTGGGGGTGCGGCCCACCATGGCCAGCGCCTTGTCGCCCACCTCCAGCACCGAGTTCTTGCGGGTATCCACCGCCACCACGCTGGGCTGGTTGAGCACGACGCCCGTACCCTCCTGCGCGATGATGATGGTCGTGGTGCCGAGGTCGATACCGATATCATTCTGTGCCATAATGCGTTGTTCCTTTCTCTGCTTCCCCTAGTTCGTTTTGTATGGGCAACGCCCGCTGTGGGGCGTGATCTCAAATCATCTTATTATAACACAACGGTCACACTTTTTCCACTGCAACTTGCTCCGGCGGAATGGCTTGCTGCAGCAGCGCACACAGCCCGCTGTACCGCAGGTTCTGGCGCACATTGCCCATCATCCGGTTCACGACGTCCCGCCGCCCGGTGACGATGCACAATTTGCGTGCGCGGGTGACGCCGGTGTAGAACAGGTTCCGGTAGCACAGCCGGGGCGGCACCTGCGCCACCGGCAGCACCACCGCCGGGAACTCGCTGCCCTGACTTTTGTGCACCGTGATGGCGTAGGCGATCTCCAGCTCGTTCAGGTTCTCGGCCGGGTAAAGCAGCCGTCGGTCATCCATCCGCACCACCATCGACCGTTCCCGCGTGTTGATGGACTCCACGATGCCGATGTCGCCGTTGTAAGCGCCCACGCCCTGTTCCCCGCCGATGCGCTGCCAGACGATCTCATAATTGTTGCGCACCTGCATCACTTTATCCCCCACCCGGAAGACGCGGGCCGCGCTTTGCAATTGGGGTCTGCCCTTCTGTTCCGGGTTGAGCAGGTTCTGCAGCTCCACATTCAGCGCCTGGGTGCCGGTGGGGCCCAGCTTGGTCGGGCAGAGCACTTGGATGTCCTTGATGGGGTCGAAGCCGTAGCTGCGGGGCAGCCGGGTGGTGACAAGGTCGCAGACCAGTTTCTGCGCCGCCTCGCCGTCCGACTCCAAGAAGAAGAAGTCGTCGGTCTTGCCGCCCTTCTGAAGCGGCTCGCTGGAAATGATGTGGTGAGCGTTCTCCACGATGAGGCTCCGCTTGGCCTGACGGAAAATCTCGTTCAGGCAGACGGTGGGCACCAGCTTGGAGCGGATGACCTCCCCCAGAATGTTTCCGGGGCCGACGCTGGGCAGCTGGTCGGCGTCGCCCACCATGATGATGCGGCAGCTATACCGCAGCGCCGTGATGAGGGCCTGAAACAGCTTGACGTCCACCATGCTCATCTCGTCGAGGATGACCACATCGCACTTGAGCAGGTTCTTGTCGTTGTGGATGAAGCTGACCACGCCGCCGGTGTAGTCCACTTCCAGCAGCCGGTGGATGGTGGAAGCCTTCCGGCCCGTCAGTTCGCTCAGCCGCTTGGCCGCGCGGCCCGTGGGGGCACAGAGGGCCACCCGCTCCGCCTGATGCTCCAGCAGCTGCAAGATGGCGTTGACGGTGGTGGTCTTGCCGGTGCCGGGGCCGCCGGTCAGTACAAGGCAGTTCTCGGTCATGGCCTTGCGGATGGCTTCCTTTTGGAGCGGCGCATAGGCGAAGCCCTGCGTCAGCTCCAAGACCTGAATGTTCCGGTCAAGGTCGCAGACGGGGTTCTTGCCCCGCCGGGTCAGCAGAGCCAGCCGGTCGGCAATATCCTGTTCCGCCGCCAGCAGGTCTGGCAGATAAACATACGGTGTGCCGTCAAACATCCGAACGCAGAGTTCCTCGGTCTCAAGGCAGCGGTCCAGCGCGGCCGCCAGCTTTTCCGGCGGCTGGTGGATGAAATTAGACGCCGTGTCCAGCAATTGTGCGCGGGGCAGACAGGTGTGGCCGTTGCCCGCGTTATGGCGCAGGGTGCGCAGCAGGGCCGCTTCCAGCCGCTGTGCGCAGTCCCCTTCCATATGGTAATACTGGGCGATGCTGTCGGCGTGGCGGAAGTCAAGCTGCAATGGCTCGCCGCAGAGCAGGTAGGGGTTCGAGGAAATGGCGTTCATGGCGCCGGGGCCGAAGACCCGGAAGACTTCCATGGCGCGGCGGGGGCTGATCTCGAACTGGGCGAGGTAGGCGATGAGTTCCCGCATCCCGAACATCCGCTTGAACTCCTGCTGGATGCGGTCGGCCTTGTCCGCCGAGATGCCGGGGATGGTGACCAGCTGGGCCGGGTCGTTCGCGATAATTTCCAGCGCCTGTGCGCCGAATTTGTCGATGATCTTGTTGGCGGTCCGGGCTCCGATGTAGGGCAGCGACCCGCTGGCAAGGAAGGCGTAGACGGCCTCCAAATCCTTGGGCATGTCGGTCTCGCACTCCTGCGCGTGGAACTGGCGGCCATAGGCAGCGTGGTTCTCGTACTTGCCGCGGCAGACGACGCTCTCGCCCGCGTGCAGCTCCCCCACCACGCCGCAGACCACCGTGAGCACCCCGCCGCCGGAGATCTCAAAGACGGTGTAGCCCGTGTCCGTATTCTCGTAGATGATGTCCTCGACCGTGCCCTCGATCTGTTCCAGTTCCTGTTCCATCGGCTCCACCGCCCTTTCTGTGACATAAGTAATTTTAGTATAATATAAAAGGAAGCGTTTTGCAACGCATCGTATGCAAAACGCTTCCTTTTGTATTTATAGGTTTGCGTGGGGCGTCAGCTTCTCCTTTTGCAGCCGCCGATAGACCACGATGTAGGCGGGGATGAGGAAGAAACAGGCGAAGAACCACGCCACCGGGTTCGCGATGCAGGCGGCAAAATAACCCCACAGCGGCACGAACAGGAAGCCCACCAGCGCGCGGGCCACCATCTCGGCCACACCGGCGAACATGGCAAGGCTGGAATAGCCCAGACCCTGAATGGTGTACCGGTAGATGATGAGGACCGCCAGCGGGATATAGAAGACGCTGTTCCAGAAGATGAAGCTCTGGGCGTTGGCCATGATCTCGGTCTGGTCGCCCTCAAGGAAGAGGCCGATCAGGGGCTTATCCAGCACCCGCAGAATCAGGAAGGAGGCCACGCTGTAGACGCAGCCGATGCCCAGCGCCGTGTTGACGCCCTTGTTCACGCGGCCAAGGTCGTGGGCACCCATGTTCTGACTGGCGTAGGTGGTCATGGCCGTGCCGATGCTCTCCAGCGGGACGGACAGGAAGGAGGCCGCCTTGCCGCCGGCGGTCTGGGCCGCCACGATGTCGCTGCCCAAGCCGTTGACCGCACCTTGCAAAAGCACACTGCCGATGGCGGTGATGCTGCACTGCAAGCCCATGGGGATGCCCATATTGCAGAGCTTGGCACAGTGCCTCTTGCTCAGCTTGCCCTCTTCCTTCGACCAGCGCAGCTCACCGTAATGCTTGAGGATGTAGAACAGACTGCCAATGCCCGCCACGGCCTGACTGAAGACCGTCGCAAAGGCCGCACCGAAGGCCCCCATCTTGAACACGATGATGCACAGCAGATCCAGCCCGATGTTCAAAACGCTTGCCACCAGCAGGAAATACAGCGGGCGCTTGCTGTCGCCGAGGGCACGCATCAAGGCGCTGGTCATGTTGTACAGCAGGGTGAACGGGATGCCCACAAAGATGGTGCGGATGTAAATATCCGCCAGATCAATGATGTTATCCGGCGTGTTGGTCCACACAAGGATGGAGCGGGTCATGGCCACCGTGGCCACGGTGAGCACGGCGGCGAAGAACACCGACAGCCAGACCGCGTTGGCGGTGTAGCGGCGCATCTCGCGGTAGTCCTTCGCGCCGAAGGTCCACGAGATGGGGATGGAGAAGCCGCAGGCGATGCCGTTGACGAAGCCCAGCACCAGATAGTTCAGGCCGCCCACGCTGCCCACCGCCGCCAGCG
>OJLA01000381.1_pt1 | contig 38866 bp, 26 predicted proteins | sample 1596611 | NCBI WGS metagenome assembly OJLA01 (sample SAMEA4350168, study PRJEB24818) | metagenome | biome: human; feature: gut; material: faeces | place: Denmark | collected 2013-09
GACGGGTGACGATGGAAGAGGCATTCGATTATGCCCTGGAACACGACAGGAGAAAGAACGAGCACCCAGTGTATAACTCTACCCCACTTTCTGTCGGAGAGGATCTGGCGTTCAATCACCTTGCGCCGTCGGTAGATCTTTATATTCCTGATGATGAAACAGATACGGGCAAAGAGCCAAATACGAAAACCACGGCTTTTTGGAAGAGTCCCTATATTTGGGTTCGCAATTCTGACGACAGCATCCCCGAACATCAAAACCCCGAGTATTCTGAAGGCCATGAGGTTGCCTATATCTACGTTAAGGTTTACAATCGTGGTAAAGAAGCCTATACAGGCGGTAAACGACTCCAGATGTATTGGGCAAATGCGTCAACGCAACTTACTCCTGAAGTATGGAGAGCTCGCGAAGTTGACGATGATGATGATATAACAGGAGGTCCTGTAGAAAATGTTCCAATTAAAGCTAGAATTGAACCTGGTGAGTATGCTATAATTAGACAAAGATGGCTTCTTCCTTCCAAATTGGAACGTTATCCAGACGGAAATTTTCACTTCTGTCTTTTGGCCAAAATTGTGGACAAGCCAGAGGATGATAGATATGTACCGGGAGAAACAACGTTTGACATCCTCGGCTCAAACAAGCAAGCGCAAAAGAATGTGACAATCATTCGTAAGAATGATCTCTCAAAGGGAGCCTATGTTTATGTTCGTAATGGTTCGTCCTCGCCTAAGTCTTATACGTTGGAGCTAGTTCCAGCAAAGGACTCGGATGCTGCTATTTTTTCGGCTGCAAAAATAGAGATGGAATTAAGTCAAAAGATATATTCAGCATGGGAGCGAGGTGGCCTTCAGTCTCAAGACATTGAAGTTCCTGCATATCAACCTAACAGTCCTATGCGTACAGTAAGGTTTGCCTCACCACAGAGTCAGTTACGACAGTTGCGCCTTAATGGAAATGAATTTGATGTTGTTCGCCTGAAATTTGATTTTGGCTATTTTATGGCAGATGATCAAAAGTACACCCTTGATTTGATTCAAAAAGATGAGAATGGAAATATTGTAGGAGGCGAAACGTTCATTGTTGAAGCCCCGGCGATGTCTGGCTCTGTAATTATCAAGCCTACCTGCTTGACTAATGGTCAATATCAGTTGGAATTGGATACGGATGGATATAATTCAATTAATTGGATGGACCATAGAGGTGAAACACTAGGACGACAAGAGACTATCGTTGTTACTCCAAGAGTCAATAGCCATGACTATTCGGTAGTGGCAACAGTAGAAAACGGTGATATTGTAACAGGCAGCATATCACTGGGGGAAGAGTATGGTTTTGAATCAATAACACAATCATTGGATGGTAGTTTGTTAGTTGTACTGAAAAATGATGCAGCCAGTCAATCTTTGCTTTCAGTCGCCTCTGTTACAGGCAATGGCCCCAAAGTTTCTTATCAAATTGCAGAGGGTACACGGAACTTTTATGTGGACGTTTCAGGGTTAACGTCGGGAGTCTATGTAGTATCCTATTATAGTAATTCGAAATTGATAGATCAGAAAAAAGTTAAAATAGAATAGCATCGTCTCGCTCCCGTTGCCCCCAAAAAGGCAACGGGACGAACTCAATGCGGGTCGCATAAGAATTTACAATTATTTAAATAATATATTATGAGATTATTCAACACTTTACTTTTCGTCTTGTTTGCCCTGTCGGCAAACGCAGCGGACGGGACTGTCGGGACAGTCTCTGTCCAGAAGGGAAACAACGTGTTTGTGAATGGTGAGGCTCCATTGTCCCTGACGCTTGACGGCAAGGATCATCAGAGCTGCCAGTTCTTATCCAAGAGGGCCCCAGATGAAAGCCATGAGTTCACGTGGAAGGAGGTGACGACTACCCGTGGCGGCGAGTTGGCAGAGATATTGGGCGACCAGCTTCGATCTGTAGATTCGTTGGTTGTCAAAGGTAATATCAATGACAAAGATTTCCATGCCATGTGGGATGCTTCTCTCTACGGTTATCTTTCTGTCATCAACTTGAAGAATGCGGTCTTAGAAAACAATGCCGTGCCAGACACTGCGTTTTTTCACGAAAACGAACAATACGAGGGATCCTCTCACGAAATCTTTTATTATATCGGTTTGAGAAAGATTATTCTTCCGGAGGGTTTGGAGAAAATCGGAGAAGGAGCTTTCTATCAAGCTTCAGCCTTAAGGCAGGTGAACTTCCCGTCCACTCTCCGCTATATTGGAGACTTTGCTTTCAATGCCACAAAATTGGAAATGAACCAGTTGGTCATTCCCGAAGGCGTAGAAGAAATCAACCAATATGCTTTTGCCTTTTGCCGCAAATTAAAAGCTCAGGTGACTCTTCCCTCAACAATAAAAAAAATTGGCGAGTGGGCTTTTTACGGATGCCCCATCACCTCTATCAATTTGCCAGAGGGACTTGAGTCTCTTGGATCGCTAGCGTTTTGGGACTGCGACCTGCGGGAGGTCTCGATTCCAAGTTCTTGCCATGAGTTTAATGAGGGATGGCAATTCGGATTCAACAGAAACCTTGAGAAGATGCATTTGCCAGAAGGCATGACAGAGATCCCGGACCATTTTGCCGTTGATTGTTTTAGACTGCGAGAGGTCAATTTCCCACATACTCTAAAGCATATTGGAGAAAAAGCATTCAGCCTGTGCATATCATTGAAGAACGTGGAACTTCCTTTGGGGATGCAGTCACTTGGAGAGGAAGCGTTTTCCGAGTTGGAGGCGTTGGAGCAGATAGTTTTTCCTGCATCAATGAAATCGTTGGGTAAAAATAGTTGTTCGTATTGGAAGAATATCAAGAGAATCTATTGCGCGGCCATGGAGCCTCCTGTGTGCGATCCCACGGACGGCGGTGTCTTTTCTGGCTTTGATTTCCCCGATGGCTTAAACACTCCCGTTGTCTATGTGCCCAAGGGCAGCATCAACAAGTACAAGGACACTTCTCGCAACTGCATGGGCTGGGAGAAATTCTGGAACTATGTCGAGATTGACCCGAGCGAGTTCCCCACGACGGCCATCGATTCCCCTGCTATTGTGGAGACACAAAGCAAGGACAACAGCATCTATGACCTGATGGGCAGGAAGGTGGAGCGTCCGCAAAAGGGTAATATCTATATCCAAAACGGCAAGAAGTTTGTGGCAAAGTAAAGGCAGACCTCTTCATGCATTAATTTAAAAAATACGATAAGGCCACTGGGACTAAGAGGACTAACGATCCTTGGGTCTCGGTGGCCTTTGTTGTAAATGATTTTCAAACTTGACAGTTTTGTTTGTTCACTATTTTGACAAGTCGAAATATGTATCTCTTGGCTGCAGGTAGAGATGAGAGATAACAACCTTTGGGTGGATAAAACTGGGGAAAGGGCATGAGGAAAGGCCGCAATGAAGGTTTTTGGTCTGGGGTGGGCTTTGTTAAATGGATACGGAGGAATAGTTAATGGGGCGTTAATTCATGCTAATCGGCTTGCATTCGGCGGGACGGAAGGTTATCTTTGTATAGAGGCTGCGCCAGGGCAAATGGTAAGCCAGGCTTCTTGGCATAAACGGCAGGAAGAGGCGAATGGATAAAATGTGAAAAAGAATCAAAAGAAACAATGATGAAAAAGTTAAATTTCTTATCAATCTCTTCGGTTGGGAGTCGGAAAAGACCGTTCTCGTATCGGTCTCGTATCAATCCCGTATTGATCCCGTATCGATCCCGTATCGTTCCCGTATCGTTCTCCTATCGTTCTCCTATCATTCTCGCTTCCGGAAGCGGAAACAATACGGAAACAATACGGAAACAATATGAGGTCGATATATGCTGGAAGGGAGGACGATACGTGGTAGGTACATGGTGAAGCGTGGCAGATGTCAGGACAGGGAGAGGAGCAAAGGCAGCCCGTTGAGAAGGACTAAAAAAGAACCGAACCAACGGATGCTGATTCGGTTCTGTGCTTAACGTATTATCTTTTCTTCTCTGCTAACCCACAGCGAAAATCATTTGCCGTCGCAGCAGTTGGAATGGCATCCCTCCTTGATCACCTCCTCCTTGGTAGTGAGGCGCGTCTTGTAGCCAATCTTCTCCAGCGACTTCTGAATCTTCTCCACTGTGGTCTTGTCGGCATCATAGACTACCGTGATCTTCTGCGTCTCGGCAGAAGCCTGGATGTCCTTCACACCCTTGACGAAGCGAAGGTTCTCCTTCACCTTGTTCTCACACTTTCCACACTCCAGTTCGGGATTGGTAGTGAGGATGACCGTCTTGATATCCTTGGCCGAAACAGCCACCACCGTGAGCAGCATCAGCAAAAATCCAAAAAATCTCTTCATAACTTGATTCTCCTTGATTATCTTTTTTTACATATTTTTGTTCGTATGAAACCTCTCTCCGACGAAAACAATTCTTCGTTGTCCTCTTAGAAGTGAGCACGGATGCCCGCATAGACCATGGCTCCGCTGATCGGTCCATAGACGAGCGTAGAGTCGAAACTGTCGCTCCACGGATTCTCACAACCGATGATCGGATGCTTCTGCTTGTAGCCCGTCAGATTCTCTCCACCCGCATAGACAGCGAAGTTGCGGAACTCGCGCGTGACCTGGACATTGAGCGTGGGATAAGCCTTGTAGGTATTGTCCCAAGAGGCAGAACCGTCGGCCAGCGTGTAGGACTGAGGCAGACGACCACCGCCATTGAGGGCGAAGGTGGCATCAAACTGCCAAAGCCCCAGGCCCGGCTTGTAGCTTGCCGTAAACAAACCCTTGTAGCGACTCTGCAACGGTTTGGCGCGCAGCACACCACCATAAGTAGCCCGCACGAGGTTGTAGCGGTAGGCGGCCGTGAGGTCGAGACCCTTGATGGGCGTGATGCTGGCATCCACCTGGAAGGTATGGGAGTAGCTACTACCATCCAAGTCGGAGATCGTGATGGTCTTCGGATCGCTATCGTAGTCGATGATGGTCTGGTTGAGAAAATGGGTATAGAAATACTCCGCATTGATCTTCAACGTCTTATCAGCGATGGGAATCATAAAGGCCGTGCTGACACCATAGTTCCAAGCCTCCTCCTGGCCCAGTTTGCCGATCACGAGTTGGCGGCCGCTGGCCATGACATAGTTGCTCTCAGCCAGCACGTGCGGCGAGCGGTAGCCCTTGCCCGCCGACAGGCGAAGCGTGACCACATCGTTCATCACCCACTTCACATGAGCGCGCGGCGTGAGGAACGTGCCATAGACGTTGCTATGATCGACACGGAGACCCGCCATAGCCACGAAACGCTGGTGGAGGTTGAACGTATATTGCGCATAGGCACCGGGGACGGTCTCGCTTTCGATCATCGTCTGCGTGGGGAGCGTCGCGTCGTGGACAAGGCGCACATTCTGATGGAGGTAGTCGTGGTTGAGGCTCAGACCCGTCGAGAGATTGTGCTCATGGCCTAGATTGGTCTCAAAAACCAGCGAGGCGTAGGCATTCTTCTCGTTGACGTCATAGATTTTCAGTCCGTAGCCCGCCTTCTGCTGGTGCATGGAGACGTTGCCCATCAGGGCGATACTGCTCTCCTGCTCGTTCTCGAAGACGTAGGCATGCTTCATCGAAGCCTCGTAGCGATTGGTCTCAATACCTATTTTATATAGGGGCTGACCATTGGCGTTGGCGTGGCCTTTCACCTGTCCCGTGTTGCGGTCCTCCTTGAGTGCTCCGATGCTGCCATGGAAGATATACTTACCCGAACGAGCCCACCAGCGATTCTGGATGTTGTACTGTCTCACCTGCGGATCGTCCTGGAATCCATCGCCATTGCCATCATGATGATTCCAGTTGTTCTCAAAGTGGGTCAGCAGCTCAGTAGCGCAGTTCTCATTGCCATTGATATGGAGATTGGCCATCGCATTGGCCTCAAACTTACCCATGCTGCTGCCATAGAGATTGAACTGCACCTGCTGCTCGTCCTCCGGCTTCAGATACTGGACGTTGATCTGTCCCGTCATGGCCTCGTAGCCGTTCTTGACGGAGGCGTTGCCCTTCGACACCTGGATGCTGTTCATCCAAGATCCAGGGACGTAGCCCAAGGCAAAGGGAGCAGCCGAACCGCGGAAGTTGGGCAACAGCTCGGACAACATCTGCACATAGGTGCCGCCGAGGCCCAGGAGCTTGATCTGCTTCGCTCCCGTGGCAGCGTCCGAATAGTTGACATCCACGGAAGGGTTGTTGACGAAACTCTCGCCGAGGTTGCAGCAAGCGGCCTTGAAGAGCTCGCCCTTGAGCATCGCCTGGCCGTTGATGGCACCACCCATCAAGCGGACGGTCTGTCGCTTGGTGATCGTCACCTCGTTGATATGCTGGTCGGGCAGCATCACCTCGGTCGTATCCGAAGCGATGGAGACGGGATCTACGGAGCTCGCCGCCCCACTCTGGGCATGGACAAGCGTGGGCAACAGCAGGGAGGCTGCCGCAATGACGCACTTATTCTTACTCTTTCTGTGATTCATTTTTCTTGATAATAATGAGGTCGGTACACTCGTTTGTACTTTGACGGTGCAAAATTAGGGGAAAACTCTTGCAACCGAGTTGCAAAATGGTGTAAAGCTGAAAAATGAGGGTAAAAAAAGGAATCCTTAAAATGAGGGGCAAATAGGGGTAAAAGAAAACCTTGCAACTCTCATGAGTTGCAAGGAATCTTGGAGGGTGGAAGGTGGGACTCGAACCCACGACATTCAGAACCACAATCTGACGCTCTAACCAACTGAACTACGTCCACCATGTTACACTCAACAAGCTTTCTCGTTAAGCGGGTGCAAAGGTAGAAAGAATATTTCGTTCGCGCAAATTTTTGCGGCATTATTTTTCAAAAAAGTACTTTTTACCCTGTAAAACACTTAGCAGCTCCCTTTTTCTCCTTGTTAGATATACAAAAAGAAGCATCGGACTCAGGGCGGAGACATTGCCGACGAAGAAGTCCTCGGCTCACCATGCCACGCTACTCGGCCGCATGGCCATGGCTGTTGGACTCCGTCTTGCTCTGGCTGCTGCCACTCACCGTCCCCGTAGTATCCTCGGGAGCGGGCTGCTCTATCTCCTCGGGCACCTCCTCTTCCACTTCGGGCTGTTCGGGCTGCTCGACGATCGTGTCAACCTGCGTTTGCGGTTTGTCGTCCACCACCGGTTCCTCATAAGGAATGGTATCGGCAGGCAGGACATCAGGCTGCTCGGGCTGCGACGACGAGGTAGAGAACATGGCGAAGCCTATCACGGCCACTACCAGCACCACTACCGCCACACCTATCCACAGCCAGCGCCGGTTGGGACGGTCGTCCTCGTCCACCGTGGCTGCATGCCAAGGATTCTTCGGGCCGCCACCCGTGGGTCGGGGCGCCTCGTAGTGCTCACCCTTGGCAGCATTGGGCAGCGTGATCTGCATCACGCCATGACACTCCGGACATTGGCACTCGACCGTCATGCCCGGTTCGGCATCGATGATAAACTGCGTTCCGCAGTTGTCGCAAGTAATCTGATATTTCATTTATTACTCCTTTCCAAGTTTGATCAAGACTGCGCTTGACAGTTCTTCTCCAGTTCAGGCTTCACGGCCTGGAGCACCCTTTCGGTCGCTCCCGTGAGTTTTTCGACAAAAGCAGCTGCCCGTCCCGCGCTCTCCTGGAGGAAAGCCTCATCCTTGGTGAAGCGGTTCATCAGCTGAGCAAAGCCCGCATCATCAGAGACCTCGAAGCCACCCTGGGCCGCTATCAGTCCCTGCGCCTCCTGGAAATGCTTGTTGTTGGGTCCGAAAAGGACCGGCATACCCCATACCGCAGCCTCCAGCACATTGTGGATGCCCACACCGAAGCCTCCACCCACATAGGCCACGCGGCCATAGTGATAGACCGAGGAGAGAAGTCCGAAGCAGTCGATGATCAAGACGTCGGCATCGGCCACGGTCTCCTCGCTCGACTGGGTGTAGCGAGCCACCTTCTTGCCTTGCAGCAACTGGCGGATCTGCGCCAGGTGCTCCTCCTTGATGACATGAGGGGCGATGATGAGTTTCCACTCGGGATGGGAGGCAAAATAGCGAAGGAAGAGTTCCTCGTCGGGCAACCAAGAGGACCCTGCCACGAAGACACGGTCCGAGTCGCCGACAAAGCGCTCCACCAGGGGCAACTGCTTGCGCGCCTCCCTCACCTGGAGCACGCGGTCGAAACGGGTGTCGCCCACAACCTCCACCTGGTCGATGCCTATCGAGGAGAGCAGCTGGCTACTCTCCTCGTTCTGAACGAAGAAGCGGCTGAAGCAGCGCAACACGCGGCCATACTGCCGTCCGTAGGGACGGAAGAAGATCTGACCAGGGCGGAAGATGCTGCTCACGCTATAGGTCGGCACCCCGCGATGGTTTAAGATATGGAGGTAGTTGTACCAAAACTCATACTTCACGAAGAAGGCCATGACAGGGCGTACCGTGCGAAGGAAGCGGCGCGCGTTGCCGACGGTGTCGATTGGGAGGTAGGTGATGATGTCCGCCCCCTTGTAGTCCTTGCGCACCTCGTAGCCCGAAGGCGAGAAGAAGGTGAGCAGGATCTTGTAGTCGGGAAACTCGCGGCGTATGGCCTCCATCAACGGACGGCCTTGCTCAAACTCGCCGAGCGACGCGGCATGAAACCAGACATAGCGAGCCGAAGGATCGACCCGCTGCTGAAGCACGCCAAAGGCTGCTTGCTCGCCACGCCACATCTTGCGCACCTTCGAGTCGAAGCGCGCAGCAATGCGGACGCCCAGTTGCATGGCATACATGATGAAGTTGTACATTACCTCTTGTAGGGTTGATGATTAGCTAATGACGTGAGAGACAGAATGGCGGGCGCGCCCGCCCGTTCTTATCCCAGTTCGCTGATGGCGCGATGGAGGCGACGGAGGGTCTCCTCCTTGCCGAGGAAGGCCGAGATGTCAAACATACCGGGACCCTTGCCGACACCGACAAGCGCCAGGCGGAACGCGTTCATCACGTCGCCGAGCTTGTAGCCCTTATCCTCGACCCACTTCATCACCACTGGCTCCTGGCCCTCTACCGAGAAGTCCTCGACCTCCTGGAGCACCTGCGCCAGTTCGGTCATCTGCTGGGCGGAATACTCCTTCCAGCGCTTCTTCGCCGTCTTCTCGTCATACTCCGTAGGAGCGATGAAGAAGAAGGCGCAAAGCGGCCACAACTCATGGACGAAATCGACACGGTCCTTCATCATGTGGACCACCTGGCGCACACGATCCATGGTCGTATCGACGCCATTGTTGGCCACGATGGGCGCGAAGAGACCTGCGATCTCCTCGTCGCTCTTCCGCAGCATATACTCGTGGTTGAACCAAATCGCTTTCTTGTAGTCGAACTTCGCTCCTGCCTTAGAGCACTTCGTGATGTCGAAGGCCTCCATCAGTTCGTCGAGCGAGAACATCTCCTGCTCCGTGCCCGGATTCCATCCCAGCAGGGCAAGGAAATTGACCACCGCCTCGGGGAAATAGCCACTCTCGCGGAAGCCCGTGCTGACCTCGCCCGTCTTCGGGTCTTCCCACTCCAGGGGGAAGACGGGGAATCCGAGGCGGTCGCCATCACGCTTCGAGAGTTTACCCTTGCCCTCAGGCTTGAGCAGCAACGGCAGGTGGGCGAAGCGCGGCATGGTGTCCTCCCAGCCGAAAGCACGGTAGAGCAGGACGTGGAGGGGCGCACTCGGGAGCCACTCCTCGCCACGGATCACGTGGCTAATGCCCATCAAGTGGTCATCGACAATATTGGCCAAGTGGTAGGTGGGCAGCTCGTCGTGGCTCTTGTAGAGCACCTTGTCGTCGAGGATATCGGTCTTGACGTGGACGTCGCCACGGATCATATCGTGGACCACGACCTCCTCGCCCGGCTCCACGAGGAAACGGACGACATACTGCTCGCCGTCGTCGATGAGCTGCTTGACCTCCTCGGCAGAACGCATGAGCGAGTTGCGCATCGTCAATCGCGTGTGGGCGTCATACTGGAAGTTCTTCACCTCAGCACGCTTCTGCTCCAGTTCCTCGGGCGTATCGAAGGCATAGTAGGCCTTGCCCTCGTCGAGGAGCTGCTGCACATACTCCTTATAGATCTCCCTGCGCTCGCTCTGACGGTACGGGCCGTGGCTTCCACCGAAGCTGACACCCTCGTCAAAGTGGATACCCAACCAGCGGAACGACTCCAGGATATACTCTTCCGCTCCCGGTACGAAGCGGCTGGAGTCTGTGTCCTCAATGCGGAACACCAGCGATCCATGATGCTGGCGGGCAAACAAATAGTTGAACAAAGCCGTGCGAACACCGCCAATATGCAACGCTCCCGTGGGACTGGGTGCAAAGCGAACCCGCACCTGCGAAGACGCTGCTTCTGCTGTAAATTTTTCTTCCATCATAAATTGATAAGCGTGGATAGCCTAAAATTTTCGGCAAAAGTAATGCTTTTTTTTCGATTATACCATATTTTTTTCGTAATTTCGCCGAGTAAAGGCATTTATGCCCCTATACTAAGGGCTAAGAACCAACCAAAACGAACATTACGCATCATGAAGCAATTCAGACATAACGGCACCAGCAACTGGCCTTCCATCCTTACGCGCATAGCGCTCGTGCTGACGAGCGTGACCATCATCGTCCTGTTTTTGCCCCGCGACAGCAGCCGGCTTCTGCACTATAGCGAGGGCCAGCCGTGGACGGACGGCGCTCTGATCGCCCCCATCGACTTCCCCGTATTCAAGTCGGAGGCGACCCTGAAGTATGAGCGCGACTCCGTGCGCGAACGCTTCCAGCCCTACTTCAACTGGGACGACCGCGTGGAGGAGCAGTCGCTCCAGGCATTTCATGAGAAGTTCAAGGACGGCATACCGGGACTGACGGGCAACTACGTCCAGATCATCGCCCATAGGTTGCACCAGATCTACGAGCGCGGCGTGCTCGACCCCACCCAGCTGGCGCAGTATAGCGATGGCGACACGACGACGGCCATCCGCGTCGTGACGGGCAAAGAGGCCGTGACGCTGCCCACGGATAGCGTGCTGACGACGCTCGGCGCCTACCAATACCTCTTCCTCGACGACCGTCTGATGCCGGTGAGGGCCAAGTTGCAGGCTTGCAACCTCAACGATTTCATCTCGCCCAACCTCCGCTACGACCGAAGCCGGAGCGAAATGGAACTCAACGACAATCTCAGCCTCATCACGCAGGCAAGCGGAATGGTGCTCAAGGGGCAGCGCATCATCACCCAGGGCGACATCGTCACCTCGCGGATGATGCTCGTGCTCAACTCCTACGAGCGTGCCATGGCGAAGCAGAGCGCCTCGGAGAACGAATTGCGATCGACCATAGCGGGACAGACCATCTACATCCTGCTGCTCGTCTCGCTCTTCACCCTCTATCTGGCACTCTTCCGCAAGGACTACTTCACGAAACCGCGATCCATAGCCATGCTCTACGCCTTGCTCGTCTTCTTCCCGCTCCTGACGTCCTTCATGATGAAGCACCCGTTTTTCAGCATCTATATCATCCCGTTTGCCATCTCGCCCATCTTCGGGCGCGTCTTCATGGACTCGCGAACGGCCTTCATCCAGCACGTCACGACCATCCTCATCTGTGCCGTGGCCGTGAAATACCAGTATGAGTTTATCACCGTACAGCTGGTGGCGGGCCTCGTGGCAATCTACTCGCTCCGCGAACTGTCGCGAAGGAGTCAGATATTCCTCACGGCGATCCTCGTCACGGCTGCCTCGGCGCTGGTCTATTTCGCGCTCCAGCTCATCCAGACGGATGATGTTTCGAAACTCGACCGCGCCATCTACTACCACTTCACGATCAATGGTTTCTTCCTCCTCTTCACCTATCCCTTGATGCTGGTGATCGAGAAGGCCTTCGGATTCACCTCGACGGTGACGCTCTTCGAGCTTTCCAATACAAACAACCCGTTGCTTCGCGAACTGAGCGAGAAGGCGCCGGGCACGTTCCAGCACTCCATCACCGTGGGCAACCTGGGAGCGGAGATAGCCAACAAGATTGGGGCCAAGGCGCAACTGGTGCGTACGGGGGCGCTCTACCATGACATCGGAAAGATGGAGAACGCGGTCTATTTCACGGAGAACCAGGCGGGCTTCAACCCGCACGACAAACTGTCGGACACGGAGAGCGCGGCCATCATCATCGGCCACGTCACGGAAGGACTGCGCCTGGCCGAGGAGCACCACCTGCCACAGGTCATCCGCGACTTCATCGCCACGCACCACGGCACGGGACTGACGCGCTACTTCTACATCAAATATACCAACGAGCATCCCGACGAGGAGGTCGATGAGAGCCTGTTCCGCTACTCAGGTCCGAACCCGTTCACGCGCGAGCAAGCGATCCTGATGATCTGCGACACGGTAGAGGCGGCTTCGCGATCCCTCAAGGAGTATTCTCCCGAGAGCATCAGCGCCTTGGTCGATAGTATCATCCAGTCACAGGTGCGCGAGGGCTTCTTCAACGACTGCCCCATCACCTTCCGCGACCTGCAAACGGCCAAGAACGTGCTCATCGGGCGCCTGAAGTCGATTTACCACACCCGTATCTCCTACCCCGAACTCAGCGAGGAGGCTCGCAAGAAGGTGGAAGAGAAGAAAGAGGAGGAGGAAAAGAAGCGGGAAGAACTTACCGAGCAAGTGACGGAAGGCACGGAGAAGAAAGAGGAAGAGAACGTATAATTGGAATAAAATAGACAAACGTCCTGCCTCGACAGGACATCGGGTAAAAAAGAGAATGGGACTCATCGGCCTTCGTCATGTGAAGGCTTGGTGAGTCCCTTTCTTCTGTTGCTTCTATTTTTCCTATCGCTATTAGGGCACGACCACTACAGGCTGCGGCGATAGATCTCTATCACTTCGTCGCGGGTCAAGGTGTGGTAGCCACCGGTATTGCGGGGACAGACGTCGGCATACTTTTCGATGTCGGCTTCCTTGGCATCGACCTCCGTGATGGTCATGGCGAGGCCGAGCTCGCGCATCCAGGACTCCATCGTCTCCAGTCCTTCGAGGGCCACGGTCTTGTCGTCCTTGCCCTCGGGACGCACGTCCCATACAGCGAGGGCCAGGCGCTTGAAGCGGGCCACGGCCTCGTCGCTCTTCTCTATCAGCAGGCGGTAGTAGGCGCCCGAGACTGCCGAGAGCGTATGGCCATGGATGGCATTGGTAAAGGCTGCCACGGCCTGTCCCAGCATGTGGACCTCCCAGTCCGTAGCCTTGCCACACTCCGTCAGACCATTGAGGCCCCACGTGGCCGTCCACATGATGTTGCTGCGCGCCTCATAGTCCTCGGGGTTGACCAAGGCCTTGCGCGAACTAACGATCAGCGAGCGCATGAGGCCCTCGGCCAGGTAGTCGCTCGTGTTGTCGTCGCTTCCCGAGAGATACTGCTCCAGGATGTGGGACATGATGTCGTAGATGCCCGCCACCATGTGATACTTCGGGACGGTGTAGGTAAACTCCGGGTTGAGGATGGCAAAGTCAGGATTGCGGAAGTGGTTGAACAACTTCAGTTCCTCCTTGTGCGAGGAGATGACCGATCCACTATTCATTTCCGATCCCGTGCCCGCCATGGTCAGCACCACGCCCACGGGTGTCCAGCGACTGTCGAGTTTGCCGAAATGCTTGAAATAATAGTCCCACGGATCGCGCTCCTGGTAGGCTGAGGCCGAGACCGCCTTGGCATAGTCGGCCGTAGAACCGCCACCGACGGCGAGGATGAGATCCACCCCCTCCTCACGCACCTTGCGAGCACCCTCCAGCACTTTCTCGATGTCCGGATTGGGCAAGACGCCTCCGTCCTCGATGATGGTCTTGCCCGCCTCGCGCAGTACCTTGACCACCTGGTCGTAGATGCCAAAGCGCTTGATGGAGCCTCCGCCATAGGAGAGCATGACCTTCGGACCATAGTTTTTGAGTTCGTCGCCGAGCAAGCCCAGCGCGTCCTTACCAAAATGTACTTTGGTAGCGTTGTGATAAGTGAAGTTTCCTAACATAACCTTTCTTCTTTATGTGATTGATAACGCTTGCAAAGGTAGCCATTTTCTCTCGATCTTCCGAAACCCTTTTTGGGGAAAAACTTACCCAAAAGACGGAAATCAGTCCTCCAGCGCAGCAAGGAAACTGCGGATGCTGGGAAAGAGCAAGTTGCTCCCCTCCCCCGCCAAAGCCTCGTCGGGGAGCGGTCCCGAGTTGATGGCGACCGTGAAGCAGCCTGCTGCCACGCCCGCTCTCACCCCTAAGGGAGCGTTTTCGACCACGATGCCCTGCCACGGCTGCAAGTTGCCAGCCTTGCGCAGTCCCGCGAGATAAGGATCGGGCGCCGGCTTGCCGTTCTTCACGTCATAAGCCGTGGTGATATGCGCCTCGTCGAGGAAGTCGCCGAAGTCGTGGAGCAAGCGCAGGATGAGCGGCCGCTGTCCGCTGCCCGTGACGACATTGATGCTCAGTCTGCGAGACGCAAACCAGCCCATCAATTCGCGCACGCCGTCGAAGATACGCGTCTCCGGCAACTCATGGAAGTAGCGCGTCTTGACGTCATACATCCTTTGTGCCTCCGCCTCATCGACCTCGCGCCCCAGTTGGCGCTTCACATAGTCGCGGATCGTGTCCACGCCCCTTGCCCCCTCTGTGGCATAGGCGTCGGCCTCCGTGAAATGGATTCCGAAGTCGCTCATGGCACGCTTCCATGCCTTCGCATGATGGGGCATACTATCATAGAGCACACCGTCCATATCAAACAGTACGGCCTTGGGGGCAAACCGTTCGTAGCCGTGCTGATCCAAATAGTGCTTGATCTCGTTGTCGAACATAATCACTTGATTCCATCAAAAAGGCGACGTGTCAGAGTCGGAGAAAAGCCGTTAGGCCCTTGCCTTCCGAGACACGCCGCCATGCTATTGCTATCTTTCTTTACGCCTCCTGGCTCAGACGCTCCTGGATGGCCTTGCTCTCGGCCTCATATCCCGGTTTGTCGAGCAGGGCGAACATATTCTTCTTATACGCCTCCACGCCCGGCTGGTTGAAGGGGTTGACGCCGAGGACGTTGCCACTGATGCCACAGCCGATCTCGAAGAAGTAGATGAGCTGGCCGATGTAGTAGGCATTGAGGCGCGGCAGGGTGATACGGATCTGCGGCACTCCTCCGTCGGAATGGGCCAGGCGCGTGCCCAGCTCCGCCATCTTGTTGACCTCATCGACTCGTTTTCCCTCCAGGAAGTTGAGGCCGTCGAGGTTCTCCTCGTCGTGCGGGAAGAGCAGCTCATGCTCGGGTGTCTCGACGCTCAGGACGGTCTCCCAGATGGAGCGCTCGCCCTCCTGGATCCATTGTCCCATGGAGTGGAGGTCGGTCGTGAAGTCGCAAGACGCGGGGAAGATGCCCTTATGATCCTTGCCCTCGCTCTCTCCATAGAGCTGCTTCCACCACTCGGCCACGAAATGGAGCTTCGGCTGGAAGTTGGCCATGATCTCGATCTTCTTGCCCGCCTTCTGGTAGAGCGCGTTGCGCACGGCTGCATACTGCGCCGCGATATTGTCGCAGTAGGGCACGTCCAGCCCTGTGGCCTTCTCCATGTCCTGGGCGCCCGCCACGAGCTGGCGGATATCAAATCCTGCCACGGCGATCGGGAGCAGACCCACCGGCGTGAGGACCGAGAAGCGTCCACCCACGTTGTCGGGGATGACGAACGTCTTGTAGCCCTCCTTGTCGGCAGCCGCACGGGCCGCACCCTTGTGGGCGTCGGTGATGGCGACGATCACGTCCTTGGCCGCCTCCTTGCCCCGCTCGGCCTCACATTGCTTCTTCAGCAGGCGGAAAGTGAGGGCCGTCTCCGTGGTCGTGCCGCTCTTGGAGATATTGATCACGCCAAAGCGCTTACCCTTCAGATAGGTGGTCAGTTCGTAGAGGTAGTCCTCGCCAATGTTGTTGCCGGCAAAGAGGATGATCGGGTTGCGGTCGTCGCGGACCAGCCACGAGAAACTATTGCCCAGGGCCTCGATGATGGCGCGTGCGCCGAGGTAAGAGCCTCCGATACCGGCCACGACGACATAGTCGCACTGGCTGCGGAGCGTGTCGGCCACGGCCTGCACCTCGTTGAGAAACTCCGGTGTGATGCTCGAAGGCAGATGCAGCCATCCGAGGAAGTCATTGCCCGGGCAGGTGCCCTGCTCCAAAGCGGTCTGAGCCGCTGCTACCTGAGGTGCGTAAGCCTCCAGGGTCCCCGGATCGAGGAAGGAGAGCGCCTTGGTGATGTCTAAACGAATCTTTTCCATAAACCTATTGTGTGATTTGTTGTGTTATTGTGTTGCGGATGGGTGGTGTCCATCCTTGTTATCCTTATTATATATATCCTATCGCCTCACGCCCCCGGATTGGTCATGTTCCTAATGGCCTCGGCGGCATTGGCCCTCTCGTAGAGGATGCGATAGACGGTGTCGAGCGTCGGCGTATGCAGGTGGACGTGGTGGGAGCGAAGCTCCTGGGCGATGACGTACATACACTTCGTGCCGAAATAGCCCTCGGCGATCATCTCCATCTCGGCCTGGGCCGCCTTGACGGTATAGCCCCTCCCGATCATGGCGCCAAACGTGTAGTTGCGCGAGAGGCGCGAGTAGCCCGTGACGAGCTGGTCGCCCAGATAGACCGTGTCGAGCATGTCTCGCCAGATGGGGTTGAGGGCATTGAGGAATGCGTTCATCTCCTGCATGGCGTTGGTCATGAGCACGGCGTGGAAGTTGTCGCCAAAGTCGAGCGACCGGCAGATGCCGGCACAGATGGCATAGACGTTCTTCAGCACGGCCGCATACTCGATGCCGACCACGTCGCGCGAGGTCTTGGTCTTGATGTAGTGGGAGCGGAGGACGTTGCTGAAGGCCTGGGCCCGCGCCTCGTCCGTGCAGCCCACGGTCAGGTAGGTGAGGCGCTGCTGGGCCACCTCCTCGGCATGGGAGGGTCCGCCGATGCAGGCCAACTGGCCCTCGGGCACGCCAAAGCGGTGGTGGACATACTCCGTGAAGACCGTGTTCTCGCCCGGCACGACTCCCTTGATGGCCGTGATGACAAACTTGTCGCGCATGGGCACGCGCACCTTGTCGAGCAGTTCCTTCGTATAAGGCGACGGCGTGACGAAGAGCAGCGTGTCGTAGTGGGAGACGATGTAGTTGATGTCCGACGAGAAGTCTATCTCCGCGACGTCGAAGGCGAGGTTGCGGAGATAGCCCGGGTTGTGTCGGAGCAGCTTGAAGCGGTCGATGGTAATCGGGCGCCGCACATACCACCCTATCTCGTGGGTGTGCTCCACTATCACCTTGGCCAAGGCCGTAGCCCAACTGCCGCTACCTATGACAGCTATACGTCCGTTTACCATCGCGCTTCCTGTAGTTGACTATTACTATTTTTATATGGAGTAATCCTTCGGCCTATGCCTCCGTCTCAGCCGGGGTCACAGCGTCTATCCAGCGCTGGATCTCATCGACCGACGGCTTCTCATAGCCGAGCTTATACTTCTTGTTGATCTCGCCGAGCTTCTGCTGCAGGCCCTGAGCCTTCTCGCCACAGATGTCGGAGAGGAGGTTGAAGCCCGCCTTGCGGAGCACATAGACCCACTCCTCAGACACGCCGATCTTTGCCCAGGCCTCGATGCTGTCCTGCGGCATCTTCTTCTCCGGCTTCATCTGGGGGAAGAGGATCACCTCCTGGATGGTCTCCTGGCCCGTCATGAGCATCGTCAGACGGTCGATACCGATACCGATACCGCTGGTCGGCGGCATGCCATACTGCAGGGCGCGGAGGAAGTCATGGTCGATGATCATGGCCTCGTCGTCTCCCTTCTCGCTCAGGCGCATCTGCTCCTTGAAGCGCATCTCCTGGTCGATGGGGTCGTTGAGCTCGGAGTAGGCGTTGGCCACCTCCTTGCCGTTGACCATCAGTTCGAAGCGCTCGGTCAGTCCGGGCTTGCTGCGATGCATCTTCGTCAGCGGCGACATCTCGACGGGGTAGTCCGTGATGAAGGTCGGCTGGATGAACGTGCCCTCGCAGAACTCTCCGAAGAGTTCGTCGATGAGTTTGCCCTTGCCCATGGTCTCATCGACCTCCATACCCTTGGAAAGGCAGAAGGCGCGGATCTCCTCCTCGGTCTTGTCCGTGCAGTCGAAGCCCGTCTTCTCCTGGATGGCCTCGAGGATGGGGAGGCGGCGGAAGGGGGCCTTGAAGGAGATGACGTGGTCGCCATGCTTCACCTCCGTGGCGCCGTTGTTGACGGCCTTGCAGATGGTCTCGAGCAGCTGCTCGGTGAAGGCCATCATCCAGTTGTAGTCCTTATATTGCACGTAGAGCTCCATGCAGGTAAACTCGGGATTGTGGAACTTGTCCATACCCTCGTTGCGGAAGTTCTTGCCGATCTCATAGACACCCTCAAATCCGCCTACGATCAGTCGCTTCAGATAGAGCTCGGTGGCGATACGCATGTACATATCGACGTTGAGGGCATTGAAATGGGTGATGAAGGGGCGGGCCGAGGCGCCTCCGGCGATGGACTGGAGGGTCGGAGTCTCGACCTCGGTATAGCCGTGGCGGTCGAAGAAGGCGCGCATGGTGCGGAGCACGGTGGCACGCTTGAGGAAGGTGTCCTTGACGCCGTCGTTGACGACGAGATCGACATAACGGCGACGGGCACGCAACTCGGGGTCGTCAAACTTGTCGTAGGCCACGCCGTCCTTGTACTTGACGATGGGCAGCGGCTTGAGGCTCTTCGACAGGAGGACGAGCTCCTGTGCGTGGACGCTGATCTCGCCCATCTGGGTCTTGAAGACGAAGCCACGCACGCCGATGAAGTCGCCGATGTCGAGCAACTTCTTGAAGACTACGTTGTATAAGTTTTTGTCGTCGCCCGGGCAAATGTCGTCGCGGGTGATGTAAACTTGGATTCTGCCTTTGCTATCCTGAAGTTCGACAAAGCTGGCCTTGCCCATGATACGGCGGCTCATCATACGTCCTGCAATGACCACCTCGCGCTTCTCGTCCTCCTTAAATTCGTCTCTGATCTCGGTAGAGAAAGCGTTGGTAGGATATTCTGCTGCGGGATACGGGTCGATACCCATCTCGCGCAGCTGCTGCAAACTTTGTCGGCGGCCAATCTCCTGGTCGCTCATTTCTAAAATGTTCATATTACCTAAGATATGATTCTATAATTATTTCTACGTTTGCAAAGATACAAAGAATATTCCGAAGGGCGTATCTTTTTACTGTTTTTTAGCGTATTGCGGGGAAAACAACCGCGGAAACAGCGTGTCGCGGGGAAAAGAATTGCGAAAATAGTAGAAAACAACCGGTATAACAAATAACGGGTCCATCGCCGGGACACACAAGAAAAACAACTTGAACAAGATTTACAACAAAGAACAAACAACGCTTCGCCAGGACAAATCAGCAGCAAATGTGTCCAAGGCGAAGCGTTGTATTTAGTTGTTTACCTTGCAGCAAGATTGTGACACGCAAAGCGTGTAAAGTTGTTACTTGTTGTAAAAGTTGTATTGGTTGTTTTCCCTACTCAGCAGATCGTTTTGACGCTACTGGGCCACCTGCTTGACGACCGTGCCATCGGCCTGACGGCGGAGGACGATGCCGTGGCGCGTAGGCTGGCGGAGCCTGCGTCCGTCAGGACTGTAGCAGACTGAGGACGCGGGGGCGTCGAGGCGCGGGCGGGAGAGGATGGAGGTGGAAGGCAACGACTGCAAGCGGGGCGTGACATAGGAGTCGGCGTAATAGACGCGGTCGGGCCCCACATTGACGAGCAGGGTCTGGTTCTCGTACGCGCTCTCGTAGGTCTCCGTGGCGGGATTGTAGTTGAGGACCAGCATCTCCTTCAGGTCGAAGGGGTCGAGCTGGGAGGATTCGGGCAGATAGTCTGCAGGCATGGCGAAGAGGTGAAGACAGGACCACGTATCGACGCCAAGATACTGCGGAAGGACGGTAATGCGGTTGTCGCGCCATTCGCCCACCACCCAGTAGGTCTCGTCCCTGTTGGAGCTATAGGGCAACTGCCAGTAGATCTTGTCGCCATCGCAGACGGCAGGCACCTCCTCGTCCATATCATCCTCTATGAAGGGGTTATAATGGACGAAATGGATGGTCTGCTCGGGCTTTCCCTCAGGCTTCTGCGTGGGCTCATAGCGGAGCGGTACGATCGTGGTCAGTCCCTCGCCATAGCAGCTCCAGCCGCCCGTGGCCGTGGCCAGTCCGAGGATGTAGCGGGGCATGCCCTGTTCGTCGAGTCCTCCATCGACCAGGGCGAGCGTGTCGCCACGCAGGGTGAAGCGGACGTCGGTCTCGGTCTCGTCGGGCAGGCAGTCGAGCTCCCCGTCGCCCCGGTCGCTGAGCACCATGCGACGCGCATAGAATACGGTCCCATCGTCGCCCTCAAACATCGCCTGGGGCAGACGCGCCACGAGGGTGTCGCCCCCAGCACGGTCGAGTTTGAGCCACGTGTCGGTGGGAAAGAAGACGAAGGGATTGGACCAATAGACGCTGCCGTCCTCGGCCTCCACGTAGTCGGCCGTATAATACTCCACGCTATCGAGGTAGGCCACGCCCTCTCCCGGGTCATAGAAACTGGTGGCGCTCCTCACCTGGTGGGCATGGACCGTGCCCTCGGGCGCCTCGTAGCGGATGGACTCCGCGCCTGGAAAACTCGTTTGCGCCGCTGTGCCCAGCGAGAGGAGGGAGGCAGCGACCAATGGTAATAGTCTGATTTTGTTCATATCGTAAGTAGTTGAAAAATTGGTGAATACTGCGTAGCGAGCGGAGCGCCCTTAGGCGAACGGAGACCACGACTTCCCCCGCTTTAGGCGAGGAGGTACCACATATACCCGCCAAAGGTGAGCACGAGGACGGCTCCCTCCCACCGCTCGATGGTATATTTGGTGAAGGAGAAAAACCAGATCATGATGGTCGAGACGAGCATCATGTAGAGATCCACGTTGGTGATGCCCTCGATGTGCATGGGCGAGATCATGCCCGTGAGGCCCAGGATAAAGAGGATGTTGAGGACGTTGCTGCCCAGCACGTTGCCGATGGCAATGCCGCTATTGCCCTTCTTGGCCGCCACGACACTCGTGGCGAGTTCCGGCAGCGAGGTGCCACCCGCCACAATGGTCAGTCCGATGACGGCGTCGCTCACGTTCAGCGCGCGTGCCACCTCGGTAGCGCCTCCGACAAAGAGGTTGCTGCCGCCGATGAGGGCGGCCAGGCCCACGACCATCCACAGGCCGGCCAACCAGCCCTTCATGGGTTGCTTGCCTGCCGAGGCCTCTTTTTCGTCTGCTTCCTGCGGCGCAGGCTGGGCCGAGGTGGCTCCCTTGATCGTGAGGCGCATGAAGACGAGGAAGAAGACGAAGAGGATGGCGCCGTCGAGGCGTGTGATGACCCAGTCGTTCTGACACATCATGAGTAGGACAACCGAGGCCACGAGGGCGCAGGGCACGTCCTTGAAGACCGTGGATCGCAGGATCGTCATAGGGGCCACGAGGGCGGCCACGCCGACGATGAGCAGGGCGTTGAAGATATTGCTTCCCACGACATTGCCCACGGCCAGGTCGGGAGTGCCCTTGAGGGCGGAAACCACGCTGACGCAGAGCTCGGGCATGGAGGTGCCCAGGGCGACAATAGTCAGTCCGATGACTATCTGGGGCACGCGGAGCCGCTCAGCCACGGCCACCGCCCCCTCGGTGAGTCGGTCGGCGCCCCAAAGGACGAGCACCACGCCCACCACGATCCACAAAGCGTTTAGCAACATACTTTTCTTTCTGTTTTATTTCTACTTTTTTAATGATGTTTCCCCCGGCCTCTTGGCTCTTGGAGGAAGCGAGATTCGCATCCGCCAAAAGACGAAAAGTGTATCTCCGATGCAAAAATACGAAAAAACCCCGAATGCCAAAACATTCAGGGCTCATTTTTCTCTTTTTGACTATAAAGGGAAAGAACAAGCAACAAGACGTGGACAAACGTCCTGCTTATAGGTGAAAACAACTAATACAACCAATACAATCATGAACAACGCTTCGCATTGAGCAATCTTGCTGCCAGATAAACAACAAAATACAACAAAGGGTTCCATGAAATGGAACGCTTCGCCAGGACAAAATGTCAGGAAATATCCAAGGCGAAGCGTTGTATATTGTTGTTTCACTACAAGCAACCTTTAGTTGCATGGGGCTCGAAGAGGCAATGTCCCCGCGAAGCGTTGTTCAAAGTTGTAAAAGTTGTTCAAGTTGTTTTCCTTCATCAGCAAGCGATACAGGTCGAAAACCATCACGCTGCTTTGCAAACGGGCGTCAGAAGGGACGGCCTCCGGGAGGTCCCATGGGCGGGCGTCCACCCGGAGGTCCCATAGGCGGACGGCCACCCGGAGGTCCCATCATCGGGCCGTCGTCTCCACGGCGCACGCCTGCTGGGTGCTGCGGCTTGCCTCCGAAGAGGTTGAAGCGATAGGAGATCTTCAGGAGCGCGTAGCTGTTGATGCTGTTATACTCCGTATCCGTGCGGCCCATGGCGTTGACCACGCGCGAGAGGTTGCTCTGCTGGTGGAGGATATCGTAGAGCTGGAGCGAGATCGTGAGCGGCTTGCCACGCAGGAAGCTCTGCGCCACCTGGGCGTTCCAAAGCAGTTCGTTGCTATTGAGCGAGGCGTCGTTGTAGCCTCGGCGACTGTTCATGTGGAGGTCCGTGGAGAGGCTCGTGCCCCAAGGCGCCGTGAGGTTGATGGATCCGCCGTAGGCGAACCGCCAGGTGTTGAGGTTCTGCGCCGACTGCAGCTGGTTCTTCGTGTGGTTGTACTCCACCGACCCGTCGAGGGCCACCTCCAGCCAACTGTTGCGATAGCTGAAGGTCAGTCGCTCGCTGAGGTTGGTCTGATTGGTGATGTTGCGCTCCACGAGGCTCTGCCGCGACTGCTGCAGGAGCGAGGCGTAGCGGTTGAGATCGACGGTCGTGAAGGTGTTGACATTCCATACGCCCAGGGTGTCGATGCTCGTGTTGAACATCACGCCCGCGTTCAGGTTCCAGTTGCCATTGATGTTGACGGGCCTCACCACGCGGGCTCCCGAGCTGGCGTCGTAGGTCACGCTATTGCCGATGGCGTTGTGGACGGAGGCGAAGTGGAAGAAGGTCATCCACGACTGCGTGTATCTCTGCCGGTAGCCATTGTAGAACGCATGGATGCGGTGGGTGAAGGCGGGACGCAGGCCCGGGTTGCCGACGCTGACGTTCTGCGGGTCGGTATTGTCCGTAATGTCGAGCAGCTGGCTCATCGTGGGCTGCGTGGCCGATCCGCGGTAGAAGAGGCGGAGGTTGCTCTGTGGCGAGAACTTATAGCGGAAGTCGATCGTCGGACTCCAGTCGAAGGAGTTGCGGACCGTATCGACGTGGACGCCGAGGTAGTCCTGCTGGTAGATGCTGTGCTGCGGCTGGAGCTGCACGCCGGCGTTGAATCGCCACTTCTCCTGGTTCATGCGGATCATGAGCTGGATGTTCTGCGTGTGGGTCTTGTACTCCGAGTAGCGGCTCAGCGACTGGTCGAAGTAGCTGCCGAGGGGCTGCTGCAGCAGGGCGAGGTAGCTGCCCCAGGAGCGGTAGGCGGGCTCGACGCCGTCGAAGTAGCCGCCGCCGAGCGAGGAGAAGTCGTAGGTGGATCGGTCGCTCTTGCTCAGGGCGTAGTTGTACTGGTAGGCCAGCTGCAGGTAGGTGCGGCGGGCGATGGGCTCGCTATAGGTGGCCTCCACGCCGATGCCGTGGCTCTTGGTGGGCATGAGGTTGTAGCGGTAGGCGCGGTAGATGGAGTCCTGGCCCAGGGCATCGAGCAGCTGGTAGTATTGCAGGTCCTGGGTGGAGAAGGTCTTGGCGTCGGCGTCGTTGTAGTTGCCCTGGAGGCGGAGCGTGACGTTGCGTCCGTTGGCCGAGAGCTTGCGGTTGACCTGGAGCGAGGCCTGTGCCGAGGTGTTGTCGCCATAGGTCACGGTCGTGTTGCGCTGGCGGTTGACCAGGGTGCCCTGGGCCTGCATGGCCGCGAGCAGGTCGTCGGCGAGCGGGTCGTCGCCCTGGGCATAGGGATCTTCTGAGAAGGTGGCCGAGGTGCTCACGTCGAGGCCGTCGCTCTTGCTGAGCTGCAGGCTTGGCCGGAACATCACGTTCCACATCGAGTCGGGGGTCCACTCCAGGCGGAAGCGCCCGTCCCAGCTGTTGGACCGCGTGTACTGCTGGCTGATGCGGCGCGTGTAGGCATGCTGCGAGGCCAGGAAGTTGTCGGAGAAGACCTTGGCCTGCAGGTCGCCGTTGTTGTGGTTCCAGCGCAGGGATCCGTCCCATTGCCAGGTCTTGCCGTTGTCGTAGTTCATGTTGATGCCCGCCATCTTGGTGTTGTTGAGTCCCTGGCGGGTCTGTCCGAATCCGCCCCGTCGTCCGCCGCCAAACATCATGTCGCCGACGTTGTTGGCCGAGAGGAAACCCATCATGCGGAAGTTGTCCTTGAAGTAGGCCGCCATGCCGCGCTCGCTATAGCGCCCGTGGTTGCCCATGGAGAGGTTGATGTTGGTGAAGAATCCTTTGTTCATGCCCTGCTTCATGCCGAAGTCGAGCACGGTCTGCTCTTCGCCGTCGTCGATGCCCGTGACGCGGGCCAGGTCGCTCTTCTGGTCGTATGCCTTCACCTTGTCGATGATGGAGGCGGGGAGGTTCTTCATGGCCGTCTTGGTGTCGCCGGTCATAAACTCCTTGCCATCGACGAGGATCTTCTTCACCTCCTTGCCGTTGATCTTGATCGACCCGTCGTCGCCAATCTCTGCGCCGGGCAGCACCTTGACCAGGGCCTCGACGGTCGATCCCTCTGCCACGCGGTAGGCGGAGGCGTTATACTGGAAGGTGTCGTTCTTGAGCACGACCTTCGGGGCCTGGGCGGCGATCGTCACCTCGCGCAGCACGTGCTCGTCGGCTTGGAGCGTGAGGGCGCCGACCTCCTTGTCCTTGCCGCCAGCGACCACGATGTCGTGGCAGAGCGTGCGCATACCGACGAAGGAGACCTTGAGGATGTAGCGGCCGTCGCGCGGGGCGGCGAGCGCAAAGCGGCCTGTGTCGTCGCTCGTCGTGCCCGAGACGTAGGTGCTGTCCGATCCCAGCAGCTGGACGACGGCGTAGCCGAGGGGCTGCTTGTGCTGGCCGTCGATGAGCGTGCCCGAGACCGTCTGTGCCTGGGCCGAGACGCCCACCAGGGCCAGGAGTGCCACCAGGACTATACTGACTCTCTTTCTTATATCCATCTTGCTCTTGTGTAGTTACTATTGTTTTGCTCTTGTTCTTGTTTTTGCTCTTGTTCTTGCTTCCTATCTATCGCTTTGTCCTGTCTTAGGACGCGCCAGCGCCCCGATGGTTTAAAATGCATCCGTTTTTCCTTTATGTCCTTACAATCTTGCACACTACGGCGGGTGGATGCGCAAGAACGGAAGCCGAAATGTGTATTATTGTTAAAACAACCAGCTTTTGACCGTCGTTACGACGAAAAATGATAATTTTGTATAGAATAAGAACAGACAAAGAAAGGAAACAGATATGGAACAGAGAATCATCCTATCAGATCGTTTCGAGAGCGATCTCGCGCTGTGTATCTCCGAGTGTGAGCACGATGGCATCTTCGTCATCTGCGACACCAGTTCTCATCGCTTCTGCTGGAGCGAGATGGCCCACTTCCCCACCCTGCGCCAGGCAGAGGTGATTACGATCGTCGATGGCGACGCCAACAAGAACCTGCGCCAGCTCACGCGCGTCTGGGAGCGGCTGCAGAAGGGCGGAGCCAACCGCCACTCGCTCGTCATCAATCTCGGCGGCGGCATGGTGACGGACCTCGGCGGCTTCGCGGCAGCGACCTTCAAGCGGGGCCTCAGTTTCATCAACGTCCCCACCACGCTGCTGGCCATGGTCGATGCGAGCGTGGGAGGCAAGACGGGCATCAACTTCGGGGGCATGAAGAACGAGATCGGCACCTTCCAGGATGCTTCCCGCGTCATCATCAATACCGACTGGCTGAAGACGCTCGACACGGACGACCTTCGCAGCGGCTATGCCGAGATGCTGAAGCACGGTCTCCTCGACAGCCAGGAGCGATGGGCCCGACTCGTCGGCTTCGACCTCTCGCAGCCCGACTGGCACGAGCTGGCCAAGATGATCGAGGCGAGCATCGACATCAAGCTCCGCTACGTCAGGCGCGACCCGCTGGAGAAGGACATCCGCAAGTCGCTCAACCTCGGCCATACCTTCGGCCACGCCATCGAGGAGTGGTCGCTCAGCCGCCAGGCGCTGCCCCACGGCCATGCCGTCGCCTTCGGACTGGTCTGCGAACTCTATCTCTCTACGCTCCGCACGGGCTTCCCCACGGAGCAGATGCAGCAGACCGTGCGCTTCGTACGCGACTTCTACGGATCGCCCGCCATCAGTTGCCAGGACTACGACGAGCTCGTCACGCTCATGCACCACGACAAGAAGTCGCACCACGGAGAGATCCGTTCCGTGCTCCTGAGTGGTTTCGGCCGGCCCATCATCGACCAGACCGTCGGCGACGAGGAGGCTCGCCAGGCGCTCGACTTCCTGCGCGAGGGGGCCTAAAGCGCTCACCCTCCCTCTTGTTTCGACCTGAGGCCCTGCCTGCCTCGGGTTGGGCCACGCCCCACGTGGTTCAAGATTCCCCTTCCGAGACCCGTCTCTCTGAGGGGGATTTTTCTATGCCACAGTTTCTTTTCTTCCATGATTTTCTTACTGGTTTAAGTTGTCGAAATGATTGCCTATCTCTCTATTTTCAGAAGCCAGTCGATGGCGGAGCAAACATGAATGCTTTTGCCTTCTACCACTATATCACGGGTCGGGGTCATGGCTATGAGCGTCAGCGTGTCACAACGCAATGCCGTCGAGGCTTTCACAAGCGAGCTCGTCTCGCGGTTGAAGGTCTTTGTGCTGTCGATGTCGTATGCCACTTGTATCAGCTCCACGGCCTTGTCTTGGTTGCACACCACAAAATCCACCTCTTTGGAGCGCGGCGACTCTTTGTAGTAGTATATGTCCAAGAAGTCGTTGCTACACCTGCGCAGCAGTTCTATATAGACAACATTCTCCAAGCGCCAACCAATATTTTCGGGCGCAAAAGAATTTTCACGATTGTTCTGCAACCCACAATCCACGATATACGCCTTTGCGTTTCTTATGCGCTCTTTGCTCTTGAAGGAATGCTTGGAAAGCAATTGTATGAGAAATGCCTGGCGCAAATAACCGACGTATTTCTTTGCCGTTTGATCCGTTATCTTCAACACTTGAGAGATACTATCGTAGTTGATCTCCTGGCACACATTGTTGATCAGGTGGTTGGCTATTTTCCGCAGGGCGTCCGTGTTGCGGATTTTGAAACGTTGCTGTATGTCTTTTGTGATGATAGCCTCCATGAGGCTCTGTACGTATCCACGCTTATTGCGCAAGTTCTGCATTTCCGGAAAACCTCCATCATTGATATAGTCAATAAATGCCGCTTTCTTTTCGGCCTCGGCTTTTGTTGTGATGCCACGAGTGTCGATGCGACGGAAACAACAATATTCTCGAAAAGAGAATGGGAACAAATGGATTTCATTGTAACGGCCCGTCAAATGTGTTGCCAACTCACCACTGAGCAGTTTGGCATTACTCCCCGTTACCACAACGTGCAGGTTGGAACGTAGAAGACGGTTGACAAACAAATGCCATCCATCAACATTTTGTATCTCATCGAGAAAGATATACTGTATATCAGTGCCATATACCTGATAGATGCAAGAAAGCAACGTATTCAGGTCTTCTGTTTGCAATTTTGCGAAACGGTCGTCATCAAAGTTGGCGTAGCCATAGTTGACGCGATGCTCCAAAAGCACCTTATGGCAAAGGGTCGATTTACCACTTCGCCTCACTCCTATCACGACTTGTGCAAGGGGACTGTCAAACTCGAACAACGCCTCCTCGCTCCGCTTTACCCATTGTTCGGGATGATAGTTGCCGACATATTCTTTTTGCTCTGCCAACACTTGAAGTATGATTCTTTCTTCCACCATAACCGTAAGCTTATTGATCTATTCAAGTGCAAAAATACTGAAAATATTGAAAACGAGCAATTTAGCGACTTTAAAATTCGCTAAAATGCAGATTTCTGACCTTTCTATCACGCTAAAATGCATATTTTACATCGTTCTATCACGCTAAAATGCAGGCTTTTGATCTTTCTATCACGCTAAAATGCAGATTTCACGTCGTCCTATCACGCTAAAATGCAACAGACCGTCGGCGACGAGGAGGCTCGCGAGGCGCTCGACTTCCTGCGCGAAGGGGGCGTAGGGAATTTCTCTTCTCTCTTTGGGGCTGAGGGGGGCGCCTGGCCTGTCACAGGTTGGGCCCGCCCTTTGTGTGTCAGTATGTCAAAGACCGTGGAGACATGGATTCTGCAGGAGAGGCGGACGTCTGCCGTGGCCAATCGGGATGCGGGCCTGCCCAAGAATCGTGTTCATGCTGCAAAGTTAAGTCTTTCTGCCAACCCAATAGTGCGATACGATGCGATTGGATGAGATTGGATGAGATAACGTGAGATAACGTGAGATGAGGGTGGAATGAGACGCAAGGAGACGGAAATACTCTTCTGTCGAAGCTTCGAGCAAATGGCTGGGGCCAGCGAGGGGAAGGGCCATCACAGAAAGGGCCTCAGAGAGGAGAACATCCCCCGGGAGGGCCTTGGAGAAAGAGGCATCACAGCACTTGAGAAGCCTCGGAGAAAAGAAGAGCGTTCCAGTTGTTCCAGTATTCCAATTAATTTCGAGACACCCCCATTTTTCTTTTCTTATATATAACTACTTAATAACTAATTAGTTATATAGTATATATAGGGGTAATAGGATTTTGCATACCCTCAAAAAATAACTGGAACAACTGGAACTGGAACAAAGCCCAAACACTCTCTTCTCTCTAAAAGGCTTATTACCAACAGATTATCCCTTTCCTCTACTTTACTTTCACCTCTATATTCGACAACATAGTCGATATGATAGCCGATAAAAGCCGAAGAAAATGGGGGAAAATAGGTCTCGCAAGCCTCACTTTCCTGTCTTTAGCCCGCAGAATTGACTACGAAAGTGCTACATCAAAATCAAGGCTTCACCACGATTTGAGGGGTTCGTTTTCACAAAAACGCATGTTGAAAAGAAAAACCAAGGGCAAACCATCAAAAAACAATCGCATGAAAAAGGGGATCGCATGTAAGCTCCACACGCCCTGAACCAACGGTCACCGGCCGAAGGGAAAGGTAAAGGGCAGAAGCCCCTAGCCCAGGGCATCGCCCTGGGTTATTACGGACGCAAACCTGTCGCCCTGTAAGGGCAAAAGCTTTAAAACTCCAGGCAAAACATAAGGCTTTTGCCCTTACAGGGCGTCTTGCTGATTGCCATCATACCCAGGGCGATGCCCTGGGCTAGGAGCTTTTGGGCCTTCAGCCCGTAGTTGAATCACATACGAAAGTTCAGTAACAACGCTTTCGATAAGCCATGCGTAAAACTGAGTTCGTTCGAGTTTTGCCATGCGAGAAAGGATAGCAGGAGAACGTTCCTGTAAGAGCTTGTAGCCTGTCCGGCAACAGTAATAAGATGCGCTACCCCGAAGAAATCCCGAAGACTTACCGAAGAAAGGGAATAAGACAGAAGAGGACAAAAGAGGGCAGAAGACACGAAGGGAAGACGGCAGGAGGAAAGAAGCTTTGCCCACCAAAATCGCATTATTACTATTCCAAGTCTGGCGGACAAACAAGACTAAAAGGTTGACACAGATCAAGATTGGGGGGGGGTAAAACTGGCTTTCGGAATGGAAATAATACAAATTACCAATTAGAAACTTGGCAGTTTAGAGAAATTATACTAATTTTGCGCCGTCAAAATGGAGACAAGGCCCGGACCAGTCGTTTTTTAGGCAGATCTTCGCGCCCCACACACCATAGAGACGCAAAGGAGGGTAGTAGATTGTCAGGACATGCCCACGGCTTGATTGACCACAACCACCCATTATTACCATTCGACAAGGACTTAGCAAACAGAGTAGCTTCTATCACCATAGGAGCCGACTCTGCAGCGCCATGCCCTTCGGACAGAGGAATAAATCAAAACAAGTTTATACACAAGATCAATTTTTATGAGAACTACAACATTGCAATCTTCCAAGGCATCATCCAGCCTTTGGAAACTTTTCGCAGCCTTGCTACTCGTGTGGATTCTTGTCCCCATAGGGCAGGCTTCGGCACAAAATAAAGCGACTGCAAGCAACGGAACAGAAAATACTATTGGAGGTGTTGACAAACTTTATGGCATTGATCCTTCGTCAGCCATTTGTACAGACAAAGGACTGGCTGAAACCGACGGAAATAAGATTGTGTGTCTGTATAACGTCGGTGCCAAAAAGTTTCTGAGTATTGGCGGCAAGTGGGGTACCCATGCCTCGCTGAATGTTTCACCACATTCCATTTATATGATATGGAATAATAGTTCACAAACGTATTTCCTGCAAAGCAAAGTGACAGGTTCTAGTACTGGCTCATATATGGGAATCTTCAAGGATAAAGATGGGGTAAATGAGGTCTTTATGGATAGAAGTGAAAATTGCGCTATCAGATTTGAAAAAGCCAAGGACTATTCAGCAACGAACAAGGTGTATCTCGTCAAAATCAACACAGCCAAACCTCCATTTGACCAATTGGGTTATCTCACTGCTTATCCCAACGACGAGAATAAGCTCTGCGATTATAAGACAAGCTTAGCCACAGAGGGCACCCCAGAATACAAGAATCAGGAGTGGAAGGTGATTACAAAGAATGAGTATTACCTGCTCTTCAACACAGCCCCTGCATATATGAAATCGCCTGTCGATGCCTCTTTCCTTATTACTTGTCCTGATTTCAGAGTAAATGATACGGATGCTGCAAAATGGCTAATCGGAGGTGAAAATTTACCTGATGATGTAAAGAGCCACGTGTACTTTGGAGACAAAAAAATGTACAAGACGTATAACATAATTGGCAACACAAAAGATGATGCTTGGACAGGTAGAACTGAACCCCATCACCAAAAATACGGCCAGTATTTCTATTGCTACACCAAAGGCCTGCGCGGCTTCAATATCTACCAGGACGTGAAGGTACACAAGGGAGGATGGTACCTGCTGCGATGCAACGGATTCAGCACAGCGAACAGTTCGCAGAACATCACTAAGAACGGCAAACCGCTTGCAAACATGTTCATTACAGTGCTCGATGCCAACAACAATCCGATTAAAGAGATATACTCAGCAGCAACTCTCGACGGTATAAGTCAGTCTGATGCATATCAGCTTGCCCAAACACACAATGGCAAGGCATACGAAGGAGCCGGTATCGGACATGCCTTCTTCGAGGGAGAGTATGAGAACCAGGTGCAGATATGTCTCGACAAAGCCCCGAATGGGGAAAAAATATCAGACAAGAATCCTGTTACGCTCCGCATAGGCTTCTACGTAGACCCTACAGACAAGTCGGAGGTTGACGCCAACGAGCTGACTGCCGTGGACAACTTCAAACTGCTTTATGCCGGACCGCGACGCAACCCGGAGCTGATTCTCGACGAGGAATCGACAGACCTGCGCTATCTGACCATGGCGACAGACGAATACAAGAACAGCGTGCTGCATCTGAACCGCAAGCTGAACGACAACATGTGGAACTCGCTCATTCTGCCCGTCGATCTGACGTGGGGACAGATGAAGCGCACGTTCGGAGATGCCGTGAAGGTGGCAAAGCTTGAGGCGCTGACGGAAAACAGCGTACAGTTCGTGACCGTGGAGCCAAAGAACGACGATGACGTGATGGTAACAGCATTCGAGCCATATATCGTCTTCCCGCCATACACACAGGTGAAGTCGACAGCCTACACCGTAGACCGATTCTACACATCAGAGGGCGAGGACAACAGCGAATGGCTGGGCACCAACTACGAGAAATCTAAGGACGAAAACAACCGACTGATGAAGACCATCGATGCCGACCACTACGACATCACGATGGTATCGCTCGACCGGGAGAAACTGAAGGAGCATGTGAATCTCGACACCTGGGTGTCAACAAAGACCTTCTCTGCCACCGGCGGTGGCCATGGCACGATGGTCTGCAAGGGCACGATGGCAAAGACTTACGCCAACGACGAGATCATCTCAGGCCGCGACGACCTCAATGGCGCCTTCTTCATGTATCAGGGAAAGCTCATCCAGGTGCCGAGCGGCGCAAAGGAGAATGGCGAGCGCTATCAATACGGACTGAAGGCGTTCCGCTGCTGGTTTGAGTTGTCGAGCACATCCGGAAGGACGGTCTCGCTCATGATCGACGGCGTGGAGGATAGCGCCACGAGCATCGACGACATCCACGGCAGCAGCAATAGCACCTCCTACAAGCGCGGCATAGAGGGCGTATTCAACATGAACGGACAGATGGTGCGCCGCGACAATAGCCTGGAGGGCTTGCCCAAGGGAATGTATGTAGTAAACGGAAAGAAGGTTATCATCAGATAAAAACGAGTATAACAACGACACGAAAATGAAGAAAAATTATATCACTCCCAATATCAACGTGGTACAGGTCGAGACTATCTGCAACGGAGGCATCCTGCAGGCCAGCGTCCACCAAGAATCGCTCAAGGGCGTATGCATCAGCCAGTTTGATGTGGTCGGCGAGGAGAAGACCAAGATCGACGCCGAATACACAGGCTTGTGGGGAAAATCGAACAGCGACAATTGGGGCAAAGATTAATACTCCCCTCGGCTGCCATAGCAGCTGATCATCCTTAAATGCAAAGGGCTGGATTCCGAATCGGGATCCAGCCCTTTGTCGTGGGAGGGGAATGTATGCGGAGAACCCGCAAATGGTAAGGACAAGAGGCCCTACTCGTAGTGCATGCTCTTGGCGGGATGGATACGGGAGACGAGGAAGGAGGGGACGACGAGGGCGGCAACGCAGACCAGGAGCGTGGCCACGTTGAGGGCCAGGACGATAGGCCAGGAGATCTCCACGGGGACCGTGCTGACATAGTAGGTCTGGGGGTCGAGGGTGACGAAGCCCGTGAGGTGCTGGAGGGCGATGAGACCCAGGCCCAAGGCGTTGCCCCAGAGCAGGCCCTTGGCCAGGACGAACGTGGCAAACCACAGGAAGACGTGGCGCACCTGCTGGTTTTTGGCTCCCAAAGCCTTGAGCACGCCGATCATCTGCGTGCGCTCCAGGATGATGATGAGCAGGCCCGAGACCATCGTGACGATCGCCACGGCGATCATCAGCCCGAGGATCAGCCAGACGTTGAGGTCCATCAGCTCCAGCCAGGAGAAGATCTGCGGGTTCATCTCCGTGACCGTGGCGGAGGAATAGGTCTCGCCATAGTGGTCGGTGGTGCGGTTGACGCGCTTCACGACCTGGTGCTCCACCTCGTCGATCTGGCCAAAGTCGCTCACCAGCATCTCCGCCCCGCTATACTGGTCGTCCTGCCAACCGTTGAGGCGGTTGGCGGTATAGAGGTCGGTGAAGCACATCTGCTGGTCATACTGCTTGAGGTTGGTCTCGTAGATGCCCGTGATGGTGAAGCGGCGCGTGCGCACGCCTTGGTGGTTGATGAAATAGGCGAAGATGCGCTCCCCACACTTCACGCGCAGCTGGTCGGCAATGGTCTTCGAGATGAGCAGCCGCTGCGTGGAGGAGGAGTCGGAGAAATGGGGAATCGACCCCTCCACCATATTTTGGTGGATGAAGGTCGTGTCGTATTCAGGACCGACGCCCTTGAGGGCCACGCCCAGGAAGTCGTCGTCGGTCTTGAGGATGCCCTGTGTCATCGCGTAGCGCTCCACGTGGCGCACGCCCGGTATGGCGCGGAGGACGGTCGTCATGGAGTCGTCCATCTGTATCGGATACTGATCGGAGGACATCAGGCTGGCGATGTTGGCCACGGTAATATGGCTTCCGAAGCCCACGACCTTGTCGCGGATCGTATGTTTGAAACCGAGGATCACGCTCACCGTGACGATCATCACGGCCAGACCGATGGCCACACCTGCCGTAGCGATGCGGATGGCAGGCTTGGCCACCTTCTGACTTCCAGCTCCCTTGCCGTAGATACGGCGTGCGATAAACAGGGGGAAATTCATAGTGTTTCTATTGAGATGAATGCGTAGCAGGCCGGACCAACAATCGCCCGGCATCATATAAAGGGAAAGGAGCCGGGAGCCGCTCCTTGGGCGACTCCCCGCTCCCTATAGGGGAAAGAGGCAGGATTACTTCACGCGGCCGGGATAGGCCTCCAGGGCCTTCTCCAGGCAGACGAGGGCCTTGCGCAGCTCGTCGCAGCAGAGCACATAGGCCAGGCGCACCTCGTCGAGGCCGGCGCCCTTGGTGCTGTAGAAGCCGCTTGCGGGGGCCATCATGACGGTCTCGCCCTCGTAGGAGAACTCCTCCAGGAGCCAGCGGCAGAACTTCTCGGCATTGTCCACGGGCAACTTGGCGACCGTGTAGAACGCGCCCTTCGGCATCGGAGAGAAGACGCCCGGGATCTGGTTCAGACCGTTGACGAGGCAGTTGCGACGCTCCACATACTCCTTCTGCACGCCCTCGATATAGCTCTCGGGAGCCTCCAGGGAAGCCTCGGCGATGATCTGACCCATCAAGGGGGGAGAGAGACGGGCCTGGCAGAACTTCAGCACGGCCTTGCGCACCTCGGTATTCTTGGTGATGATGGCGCCGATACGGATGCCACACTCAGAGTAGCGCTTGGAGACGGAGTCGACGAGGATGACGTTGTTCTCGATACCCTCCAGGTGCATGGCCGAGGTGTAGGGCTCGTCGGTATAGATATACTCGCGATAGACCTCGTCGGCGAAGAGGTAGAGGTCGTGCTTCTTCACGATGTCGCGGATCTGCTCCATCTCCTGGCGGGTATAGACATAGCCCGTGGGGTTGTTGGGGTTGCAGATGAGGATGGCACGCGTGTTGGCGTTGATGAGCTTCTCAAACTCCTCGACGGCGGGCAGGGCGAAGCCATTGTCGATGCTCGTGTGGATGGAGCGCACCTTGGCGCCCACCATCAGGGCAAAGGACATGTAGTTGGCATAGGCGGGCTCGGTGATGATGATCTCGTCGCCAGGGTTGAGAGTGGACATGAAGCCAAAGAGCAGGGCCTCGGAGCCACCCGTGGTGACGATGATGTCGTCGGGCACCAGATTGATGTTGTGCTTGGCGTAGTAGCCCACGAGCTTGTTGCGATAGCTCTCAATGCCCTGGCTGGGCGAATAGGCCAACACTTTGGCATCGACCTTCTTCAAAGCGTCGAGACCACATTGCGGCGTATGCACGTCGGGCTGGCCGATGTTCAGGTGATAAACTTTCGTGCCGCGCGCCTTGGCTGCATTGGCCAGGGGTGCGAGCTTGCGGATAGGCGATTCGGGCACAATAAGGCCACGTGCTGAGATTTCCGGCATAATTCTTTTAGTTATTTAATACGGTTACCCCGATTGCACGGGGATTGACTCTTGTATGAAACTTGTATTTTGCCACAAAGTTACACCAATTCGGCCAAACGGCAAAGGCAAAGGCGAAAAACTTTGCCCCCGCGGGTCATTTGTGGGATTTTCTTGCTACTTTTGCAGGTCGAAAGCGGTCTCCCCGAGGGGTAGCCACCACTTTTCGGGGCCTATCTCGGCAAGCGGGACGGGCCCACGCAAGACAAGAGATCAGATAAAAAAAAGAAAACATACATATATATATAATGAGAAGCAGAACAGCCAACTGGTTTGAGACCCGCGTCCGCTACGACAAGATGATGGAGGACGGACAGAACAAGAAAACCACGGAGACCTACGTGGTAGATGCCTACACCTTCGGCGAGGCCGAGGAGGCCATCACCAAGGAGATGGGCGCATACATCAACGGAGAGTTTGAGGTGAAGGCCATTACGCCTGCCACCTATGGCGAGATCTTCTTCAGCGACGCGGATGGCGACGACAAGTGGTTCAAGTGCAAGCTGGCCTTTATCACGCTCGACGACAAGACGCAGAAGGAGAAGCGCACGAGCGTCTATTATCTCGTACAGGCGGCCTCGGTGAGCGGCGCCGTGAAGCATGTCGACGAGGTGATGGGATCGACCATGATCGACTACGAGATCACCGCCATCGCCGACACCAAGGTGATGGACGTCTTCGAGCACGACAACCGCGCCAAGGACGAGGGACAGAACGAGGAGGCGAAGCCGGAGTACGAGGAGCAGTAGGCTTGTTCCAATGGTTCCAATTGTTCCAGTATTCCAGTTTCCAATAAGACAGTATTCCTGTTTCCAAAAAGGACAGAAGACAGTTTCATCATAAATCATATAGGAGAAAGCATACGATGGTAGATGTAGCAAAAAACTTAAAAGAGGTGCTCGGTCATCTGCCCGAGGGGGTGGAGCTGGTGGCCATCAGCAAGTATCATCCCAACGAGTATATCCTGCCGGCCTACGAGGCGGGACAACGCATCTTCGGCGAGAGTCATGAGCAGGAGTTGCGACAGAAGGTGGAGACGCTGCCAAAGGACATCCAATGGCACTTCATCGGCCACCTGCAGACAAACAAAGTGAAATATATCGCGCCCTATATCTCGATGGTGGAGGCGGTCGATACGCCCAAGTTGCTCCGCGAGATCAACAAGCAGGCGGCCAAGCACGACCGCGTCATCGACGTCTTGCTCGAACTCCATATCGCCGAGGAGGAGACGAAGTATGGACTGACCCTGGAGGCCTGCCGCGAGCTGCTGGAGGCAGGAGAATGGCGCGAGATGAAGAACGTACACATCAGCGGCCTGATGATGATGGCGTCCAACGTGGAGGACGAGGACCAGATACGCCGCGAGATGCTCACGGCAGCCGACTTCTTCGACGAGGTGAAGGCACGCTATTTTGCCGACGACCCTCGCTTCTGCGTCCGCTCCTGGGGCATGAGCCACGACTACCAGATAGCCGTCACGTGCCGGAGCAACCAGGTGCGCGTGGGCACGGCCATCTTCGGCCCCCGCGTGTATTGACGCTACCCCTGCGCATATGGTAGCAAGAGGAGAGGTCAGCCCTTGCCTTCTATTTGGCGCAGCTCCACATAGCCGTGCATGACGGCATAGACGGTGAGGGCGGGGACGCTCTTCACGCCCAGTTTCTCGCAGATGTTCTTGCGATGGGTGTTGACGGTCGGCAAGCTGATATGGAGGCGGTCGGCGATCTCCTTGCTCATCAGTCCGCGGACCACGAGCGAGAGCACCTCCACCTCGCGCGGGGTGAGGGTGGGACGCGGCGCGTCGGTCTCGGCCGTCGGCAGGTTGCGACCGCCCGAGTGGCCTTGCTGCACAAGGCGCAGCACCTCGCAGACGAGCGTCTCCTCGGCCACGCCCACACAGAGGTGGCGAAAGCCAGCCAACTGGGAGTGGGGGTCGGAGGAGAGGGTCAGCACGAGGGTCTTGCGGCGGCGGTCCATAAACCAAAGGTGGTGGGCCACGGCCACGGACTGGGCCACGAAATAGTGATAACAGCCCTCACCGCCCCCGGCAAGGAAGGCGTCGAAGGTGGGGTAAACATCCACGGCCATCATCGGCACCACGGTCTGCAAGAGCTGGCGCAATCCTATCGTGGCCAACACGTTGGGATCGACAATGGCGATATGGGGGCGGCCTGAGGCCATCTTTCCTTTCTCCATAGGGTGCAAAATTAGCGATTTATCGGCAGAAGAAAGAAGCCACGCGCCCTTTTCTTCACCATAAGGCCTACTTATAAGGGGAAAACAAACAAAACTACTCGCTTTGAAAAAGAAACGCAGCCATATTATCCTACCCGAGGGCATAGCGGGAGAAGTGTTGCTCCACGCCTGTTGCGCGCCCTGCTCGTCTGCCATCGTCGAATGGTTGATGGCGCACAACCTGCGCCCCACGATCTTCTACTTCAATCCCAACATCTTCCCGGCGCGCGAATACGAGATACGCAAGGAGGAGAGCAAGCGCCACGCCGAGACGCTGGGCCTACGCTGGATAGACGGCGACTACGACCACGCCAGTTGGCGGGAGGCCATGAAAGGGCTGGAGCGCGAGCCCGAGCGCGGACGACGTTGCGAGGCGTGCTTCGCCTACCGCATGCTGGCCACGGCCCACATGGCGCAGCAGACCGGAATCGGCTTCTTTGCCACGACGCTCGCCTCCTCGCGATGGAAGGACCTGGAGCAGGTGAACGCGGCCGGTCTGGCAGCAGCCGAGGCCGTCCCTGGCACGACCTTCTGGGCTCAAAACTGGCGCAAGGACGGACTGCAGGAACGGCGCAACCAACTGCTCAAGGAGTATCAGTTCTACAACCAGCTCTACTGCGGCTGCGAGTTTAGCCTCGCCTCCTCCAAGGCCATGGAGCGGGAGGCGGAGTAGGAGAAGAAGGAAGAAATGGAGAAAGAATAAGAAGAAGAAAGGGAGGAAGAAAGGGAGAAAGAATAAGAGGAAGAAAGGGAGGAAGAATAAAGGTTTCATCCGATATTTGGAGCAGCAGGAAGCGTAGTATTTTGACCTGTACGGTTGAAACGGGCTGAAAGCCCAAAAGCCCCTAGGAGGGTGTGTCAAAACTCTCTTATTCTTAAAAAATCACAAAGCCCTGACTTTCACAAGCCAGGGCTTTGCTATGTCTAAAAGTTGTTGTAACTTTAGACCATAGAAAAATTTAACTATGGCAAAG
>OJLA01000388.1_pt1 | contig 38469 bp, 28 predicted proteins | sample 1596611 | NCBI WGS metagenome assembly OJLA01 (sample SAMEA4350168, study PRJEB24818) | metagenome | biome: human; feature: gut; material: faeces | place: Denmark | collected 2013-09
GTACAAAGTTATTTAAAACAAAAACGATAGAAGACTTATACGAAAATTACTTAGAGGTTATTAATTATATACTAAGAGATTCAAATATAAAAATAGATGATATTAAAATAATTAGTTCAAGAAACAAAAATTTGGAAACAAGCAAAACAAAAGAAATATCAAATACAAGGTATAAGATAGATATAGATTTAGAAAAAGAATTAGCAGATATATTAAGAAATATATTACAAGTAGAAAATGTTGAAAGTACAGACAATTTTTTTGAAATAGGAGTAGATTCAATAACAGCAATGAGATTACAAGTAGAAGCTAATGCAAAAAAATTAAATATAAAATATAGTGATATTTTTAAATATCCAACTATAAGACAGTTAGCACCATATGTAGAAAAAGATGAAAAGAATAATACTATTAAAAAAATAGAGGAAGCAGAATATTATCCAGTATCATCGGCTCAAAAAAGAACATATTTAACAAGCAATATGGATTTGAACTCAGAATTGTATAATATAACTGGTGGAATAATAATGGATGAAATGCCCAATGTACCAAAACTAGAAAAGGCAATAAATAAGGTGATTGAAAGACATGAAACTTTAAGAACTTATTTTGAAGTAATTGAAAATGGAGAAATTGTACAAAAGGTAAGAAAAACACTTAAAATAAACATAGAAATAGAAAATGCAAAATCAGAAAAGATTGAAGAGATATTTGCTACACATATAACTAAATTTGATTTAAATAAAGGACCATTATTAAAATGCTATTTATTTAAGCTAAAGAATGGTAAGATATTATTTATGCTAGATATTCATCATATAATATTTGATGGAAATTCTATAAATATATTTTTAAATGAAGTTTTAGATATATATAATGATAAGGATTTGAATGAATTAACATTAAGTTATAAAGATTATGCAGCTTGGGAAGCGGAACAGATAAAAGAGGATAAATTTATAGATAACAAAAATTATTGGATAAATAAATTTACAGATGATATTCCTATATTAAATATGCCAACTACATATACAAGACCTATGAAAAAAACATCTAAAGGAAATACACGTCAAAAAATAATTTCAAAGCAATTATCAGATAAAATAGAAAAATTGGCTCAAAAGAATAATGTTACTTCATATATGATAATGCTAACGGCATATTATATTTTATTATATAAATATACAGGCCAACAAGATATTATAGTTGGAACACCAGTTTCAGGAAGAGTTCACGAGGAATTAGAACCTCTAATAGGAATGTTTGTAAATACTTTACCACTAAGACAGAAAATTTTATCAGAATATAGTTTTATAAAACTATTAAATGAGGTAAGAACAAATTGTGTTGAAGGATTTTCGCATCAAGAATATCCATTTGATGCTTTAGTAAATGAATTAAATTTAACTAAAGATGCAAGTAGAAATCCATTATATGATACAATGTTTATTTATCAAAATAATATGTTAAAAAATCCTAAAATAGAAGAAATGAATGCACAATATTATATACCAAAATCAAAAACGTCTAAATTAGATATATCATTAGAAGTTTTTCCAAAAGAAAATAGTATAGAATTATGTTTTGAATATTGGACAGAATTATTTGATGCTAAATTTATAAATCGATTTGCAAAACATTATTGCAATATATTGCAGGAAATTGCTAAAGATCCAGAAAGTAAAATAAAAGACATAATGATGTTAGACAAAAAAGAAAAAAATAAAATTTTGAATGATTTTAACAATACAAGTGTGGAATATGATAAGCAAGTACCAATAATAAAGTATTTTGAAAAAATGGCAGAAAGAAAGCCAGAAGAAATAGCGATATGTTTTGAAGATCAAAAAATGACATATAAAGAGTTAAATGAAAAAGCAAATAGTATAGCATATTTATTAAGGAAAAATAATATAAAAAATGATAGTATAGTAGGAATATTACAAAAGCGTTCTATAGAAATGGTAATAGCAATGCTTGCCGTAATGAAATCAGGAGGATGCTATATTCCGATTGATCCTAACTATCCTGATGAAAGAATAGAATACATGTTAAAAAACAGTAATGTAGAAATACTTCTAGCAGATATCGAGCAATTAGATAAAATAGAAAGTGATAAAAAAACAATAGATATAAGTTTAAAAGATAATCCAATATATAATGAAAATAAAGATAATCTTGAAAATATATCTAAACCTGAAGATCTAGCATATTTAATTTATACATCAGGATCTACAGGATTACCTAAAGGAGTAATGCAAACTCAAAAATGCTTAAGTAACTTTTATAATTCAATGGTAAAAGAAATTCCATACTTAAACGATAACAAACAGCACAGAGTAATATCAATAACAACTGTATCTTTTGATGTATTTGTATTTGAAACGATAATATCATTGACAAAAGGGTTAACAGTATATATGACAAATGATTATGAACAAAAAATGACTTCAGAATTAGAAAGAATAATAAGTGAAAACAGAATAGATGTTATACACACAACACCATCTGTAATGCAAATACATTTAGACAATATACAAGATAATAGCAATGTAAAAACTTTAAAATATATAATGTTAGCGGGAGAACAATTACCTAAACAATTAGTAGACAGAATAAAAAGTATAATACCAAATGCTAACATATATAATGGATATGGGCCATCAGAAACTTTTTATTGTACAATTAGAAATGTAACTAATTTAGATAATATTACAATAGGAAGACCTATAAATAATACAAGAATATATATATTAGACAAAGACAAGAATATTTGTCCAATAGGAAATCCAGGAGAACTATATGTTGCTGGAGATGGATTAGGAAGAGGATATAATAATAATGAAAAGGCAACAAATGAAAGATTCATACAAGATATTTTTTATCCAAATGAAAAAATGTACAAGACAGGAGATTTAGCAAAATATCTTGAAAATGGAGAATTATGTTGCTTAGGTAGAGTTGATAACCAAATCAAAATTAGAGGACTAAGAGTTGAACTTGACGAAATTGAAAAAGATATTATAAAATACCCTAATGTAGATAAATGTATTGTTTCAGCTCAGGAAGATAACAACAAAAGACAATATATAGTAGCGTATATAACAGTAACGGATAGAGTTTCTATAAACAAATTAAGAGCATACTTAAAAAGCATATTGCCACAATACATGATACCATCTTATTTTCTAATATTAGAAAATATACCATATTTAAATAATGGTAAAATAAATAAAAAAGCATTACCAAAACCTAAATATGAAAAATCTGAAGAAGATAAAGTATTGTATGTAGCTCCTAGGAACAAAATAGAATTTGAATTAGCTAATGTATTCCAAAAACTATTAGCCATTTCACCAATAGGAATAGATGACAACTTCTTTGAACTAGGAGGAGATTCACTGCTTGCAATGAATCTACAGGTAGAATTATTGAAATTAAACTATAAAATAACATATTCAGATGTTTTTCTAAATCCAACAATAAGAGAATTAGAAAAAATAGTAATTGATAATCAAAAGAAGCAAATCAATTATGAAGTAAATTTAGATGAACTAAAACAATTTAAAGAAGTTTTAAAGAACAATTGTAAAATGCCAGATAAGTTAGAAAGAGAAGATATGAAAAATATATTAATTACTGGAACAACAGGTTTCTTGGGTGTACATGTATTGAGAGAATTTTTAGAAAAAGAAGATGGAAAAGCTTATTGTATAGTTAGAAGTGAATATGGAAATGACGTAAAAGAAAGAATAAAGAAAAAATTACACTTTTATTTTGGAAAGATTTATGATAAACTTATTGATAATAGAATAATAATTGTAAAATCTAATATAACGGAAGAAAATCTTGGACTAGAAGAGAATAAGATAAAAAAAATTTTTGAAGATGTTTCAATTGTAGTAAATTGTGCTGCAAAAGTAGCTCATTATGGAAATTATAATGACTTTAAAAAAATAAATATAGATGTTGTTGAACAATTGATGAAATTATGTTTAAAATACAAAAAAAGATTCTATCAAATTTCAACAGAAGGAATTATGGGAGAACTATTTTTAGACCAAGAAAAACTAGACTTAATAGGAAGTACTAAAATATTTAAAGAAACCGATTTATATGTAAATCAACCATTAGACAATGTATATATAAGAAGCAAGTTTGAAGCAGAAAAACTAGTTATAAAATACATTTTGCAAGGACTCGATGGATATATACTTAGAGTTGGAAACCTAATGAATAGAAGTTCGGATGGAAAATTCCAATCAAATGTGGATGAAAATGCATATATAAGTAGATTGATTTCTTATACTAAAATAGGATATATTTCTGACTATGTAGCTAGTACTGATATGGAATTAACTCCTATAGATGCTTGTGCAGAGGCAATAGTAAAAGTAATGGAATATCCATCAGAAAATAATAGAGTATTCCATATCGTAGATAACAATTATATACAAACTAATAAATTTATTGAAATTTTACAAAAATATATAGACTTAAAAATTGTTACAGAAGAAGAATTTACTAATCTGATAAATAAATTATATAAAAAGAAAAATTCTAGTGATATATTATCGGGAATTTTAAGAGATTTCGATTCAGATGGAAAATTACTAAGAGAAACAAAAATAAAATTTAATTGTGAATTTACTGTTGAATACTTAAAAAGAATAGGATTTAATTGGCCAGAAATTAATGAAGAATATATAGTAAAATTTTTAAACTATTTTAAAGAAAATGGATATATTTAAACAAAAGAATGGAGAGAAAATAAATGGAGATAATTGGATTGTTAATAAGTTGTATTTTATCATTTACTATAATGTTTATTGTGTCAAAGATAGAAAACAAAAATCAACTTCAGAAAATATTTTTAAGTGACGCGTTTATAACATTTAGTGAATGTTTATCATTACTAATATTTGGCTTTTTGTATGCTAGAGGAAGCAAAGTAGCAAATATTTTTATGGCAATAGCATATATAGGAATAATAACTTTACCAGTAACATTTTTATTTACAGGTATTATATTTGCCAAAACTAAAATTACCTTAAAAAAAAGATATGTATTGATATTGATAATACCAATAATATCAATAATTATAATGTTGACAAACAATTATCATCATTTATTTGTAATAAAAAATTCTGATAAATTAAATGAAATCGAGTTTGGAAAATATTTTAATATACATAATATATATACAGACATATTGTATTTATGTGCAATGTATTATTTTATAAAATACACAATAAAAAATTCGGGATTTTTCTCAAAACAAGCTGCGTTAATTGCAATAGGATGTGCTATTCCTTTAGGAGTTAATATATTAGGGACATTTGGGATTGTCCCAATGAGTATATATACAACGCCTATGTGTTTTTCAATAACAATAATATTGTATGCTTTAGCTATTTTTAAATTTCAGTTTTTAGGAGTGGCCCCAATAGCATTACAAAAAATTGTTGATAGAATATCAGATGGTTATGTAGTATTAAATGATAATAATAATATAACAGATTTTAATAAAACATTTATTGATATGTTTAAAATAAAAAACGAAAAAATAAGAGGTATAAATTTTATAGAATTTTTGAAAAAACACAAGGCAGATAAGATTAATATACCTAAGTTAGAAAATGCAATAGAAAAAGCCCAGCATTCAGAAAAAACAATATCTTATGAGCAAAAATTTGAAAAAATAAAAAAATATTTCACGATAGAAATAGCATCAATAAGTTCAGACAATTCAGCACTAGGAACATTAGTAATGTTCAAAGATATAACACAACATAAAGAAGATATGGAAACAATAAAAAATAACCAAGATGTTTTGATGGAAAGAGAGCGTTTAGCAGGGCTAGGACAATTAATAGGTGGAATAGCACATAACTTAAAAACACCTATTATGTCTATAGCTGGTGCTACACAAGGATTAGAGAATTTAATAAAAGAATATGATGAATCAATAGATGATCCACTTGTAAATTCACAAGATCATCATGACATAGCAAAAGATATGGAAGAATGGATTCCGAAGATTAGAACACATCTTGAATATATGTCAGATATTATAACAACTGTAAAAGGGCAAGCAGTGGCATCTTTGTCAAGCGATGATTCTGAAGAGTTTACAATTGCAGAATTAGTAAAAAGAGTAAATATTTTGATGAAACATGAGTTAAAAAATGCATATATTTATTTAAATATATTAATGAAAGTTGATGAAAATACAGTAATAGATGGGAATGTAAATGTTTTGGTACAAGTAGTAAATAATATAATTTCAAATGCAATTCAAGCATATGATGGAAAACATGACCAAAATATACAATTTGAAATTTCACAAAAAGAGAACAATATGATTTTTTCTATTACAGATTTTGCAGGAGGACTTTCAAAAGAGGTTCAAGATAGATTATTTAAAGAAATGGTTACAACAAAAGGAAAGAATGGAACTGGATTAGGATTATATATGTCTTATTCAAATATTAAAGCTCATTTTGGAGGAGACATTACATATAAAACAGAAGAGGGAAAAGGAACAACATTTAATATTGTAATCCCAATAAAAAAATAGTTTTATAAGAAAGAAGGAGCAAAAGATGAATAAAAATGAATTTTATTATTTATCTGCAGATGGAAAAACACAAATCCATGCAGTGGAGTGGATTCCAGATGTAAAGCCAAAGGCAATATTACAAATTGCACATGGAGTTACAGAATATATTTTAAGATATGAACAATTTGCAGAATATTTAGTAGAAAAAGGAATTATGGTTGTTGGAAATGACCACTTAGGCCATGGAAAATCTATTGTCAAAGATTCAGAACCTATGTATTTTGGACCTGTTGGTAGCTGGGACTGGGCTGTTAAAGATATGTACACATGTACAGAAATGATAAAAGAAAAATTTCCTGAAGTGCCATATTATATGTTAGGATTTTCATTAGGCTCATTTTTACTAAGAACATATTTAATAGAATATCCAAAAGCTATTGATGCAGCAATAATAATGGGAACAGGTGAAACACCACCTGTTCAAATTGCTCTAGCTAAATTTATTGCAAATAAAGAAGCTAAAAAAGTTGGAGAAAATCATACTAGTCCAATGATAAAAAAATTAACATTTGACACATATAATAAGTTTTTTGCACCAAATAGAACAAATTATGATTGGTTATGCTCAGATAATGAAGGATTAGATGAATATATTGCAGACCCAATGAGAGGTGGAAATCTTTCTGCAGGATTGTTTAGAGAAATGTTAAGTGGTATGAAATTTACATCTGAAATTAAAAATTTGAAAAAAATGAATTTAGATACACCAATTCTATTTATATCTGGAGATGAAGATCCAGTTGGTGAAAATGGAAAAGGAGTAATAAAAGCTTATCATAAATTTCAAAACATAGGAATGAAAGATGTAGAAATAAAATTATATCCAAAATTAAGACATGATATATTACATGAAAAATGTAAAAAAGAAATATATGAATATGTTTATAATTGGATTGAAAAAAAGCTTAAATAAACATATTCATAATAGTAAGAACAATAGTGGAGAAAAAAGCTTTTAAAGAAAAACGGAATCCACGTCTAACAAAGACTTCAGCGTCTGTAAGGCGGTTTTCTCCAATAATAGTTAAGGCGACACAAGGTTCGTCTACTTCTTTGTATTCGACCATTGCTGTTGCTTCTTTTGTTTTTTTTATTTCTTCTTCCGAGTTTATTTCTTCAGAAGGGTTAATTTGATTTGATTCTTCGACAACATCTTTTAAATCTTCCATATAATCCTCCATATAATTTTAGTATATCAGGCGGAATTTGAAAAATCAAACAAAAAATTAAAATGTAATATAAAAGAAATAATATTGTAATAAAAATGCAATATAAATCTGATTTTTAGTATTGCTAATAAGACTAAAAGAAACAATTAGAATGATAAAATTTTAGGCAAAATAAGTATAATAAGTTATATATAATAAATTAAATAAAAAGCCTTGATTTTTATTTAATAAACTATTATAATCTAGGTAAAATTAATTATTACTAGAAGGGGTAGAGGTAATTAATGAGAAAAGCATTACAAAATCAATTAAATGGAGAAAGAAAATATAGGATAATTGGAGTAGATGACGAAAGTGGAATATTAGACTCATTAACAGTGCTTTTTGATAATTCAGAATATGAGTTTGAAGGTGTATTAGACCCAGTTGAAGCAATAGAAAGAGTAAAAATGGAACATTTTGATTTAATGTTGCTAGACTTTATGATGACACCATTACATGGAGATGAGGTTGTAGAAGAAATCAGAAAGTTTAATAAAGAATTGTATATTCTATTATTAACAGGGCACAAGGATATGGCCCCTCCACTTGAAACAATTAAAAGATTAGATATACAAGGGTATTGCGAAAAAAGTGATAAATTCGACCAATTACTTTTATTGGTTGAGTCTGGAATAAAATCTGTAAAACAGATGGATGAAATAAAGAGAATTAATGAAGAGCTTTCAGAGTCAAATGAAAGACTAGAAAGAGCTTATTTAGATATGGTTCAAACATTGAGATATACAGTAGAAGCTAAAGATACATATACAAGAGGACATTCAGATAGAGTTTCAGAATATTCTGTTTTAATTGGTGAAAAATTAGGATTACCAGAAGACCAAATAAAAACATTAAGAATTGGTGGACTTTTCCATGATATTGGAAAAATAGGAATTCCAGATAGTATATTATTAAAACCTGATAAACTTTCGGATGATGAATATTCACAAATAAAAAATCATCCCTCAATAGGAGCACATATTTTAGGTTCAGCTGAAATATTTAAAGATATAATTCCTATTGTAAAACATCATCATGAAAGATATGATGGAAATGGATATCCATCAAGATTAAAAGGCGAGGAAATACCATATATAGCTAGAATTGCTGCTGTTGCAGATACATTTGATGCAATGACAAGTAGAAGAAGCTATAGAGGTCCTATTGATATTGAACATGTAAAAGAAGAAATTAAAAGATGTGAAGGAACTCAATTTGACCCTCAAATAGCAGAAGTATTTCTTGATATACTAAATAATGATTATGATAAAATAAAAGATATCCAAGAAAAATATCTTAGTGAATAAAAAAAGACTGGATTTAGGTTATACCTAAAATCCAGTTTTTTGCTATATTTTCATAGAAAGTCCAACTTTTTTACGTTCTTGGTCAATCTTTATAACTTTAACTTTTACAATATCACCAACAGAAACTACTTCAGATGGAGATTTTACATAAGAATCGCTCATTTCAGAAATATGAACAAGTCCATCATATTTTACACCAATATCGACAAATGCACCAAAATCTATAACATTACGAACAGTACCTGTAAGAACCATTCCTTCTGTTAAATCTTCAAATTTTAGAACATCACTACGAAGAACAGGTTTTGGCATGTCTTCTCTTGGATCACGACCTGGTTTTGATAATTCTGATATTATATCTGCTAAAGTCATTTCACCGATTTCAAGTTTTTTAGCAGTTTCTTCGACATTAACAGATTTTAATTTTTCTCTTAAAGAATTTAAATTATCTTTATTTTTTAAATCTGCAACTTTAAAGCCCAATAATTCTAATAATTTTTCTGTTTGCTCATAGCTTTCTGGGTGAACTGCTGTATTTTCTAATGGATTTTTTCCATCAGGAATTCTAATAAATCCAGCACATTGCTCATAAGCTACTTTTCCAAGTTTTGGAACTTTCAACAATTCTTTTCTTTCTTTTAATTTACCATTTTCGTCTCTATATTTTACAATATTTTTAGCAATTGTATTGTTAATACCAGAAACATAAGAAAGTAGGGAAGGAGTAGCAGTATTTACATCAACACCAACTTTGTTTACACTGTCTTCAACAACACCTGTTAAGCTTTCTGATAATTTCTTTTGATTAACATCGTGTTGATATTGACCAACACCAATAGCTTTAGGGTCGATTTTTACTAATTCTGCAAGTGGGTCTTGTAATCTACGTGCAATTGATATTGCACCTCTTATAGATACATTTATATCTGGGTATTCTTCTGTTGCAAGTTTTGAAGCAGAATATACAGAGGCACCAGCTTCACTAACAATTACATAACAAATATCATATTTAACCTCTTTTATCATGTCAGAAACAAACATTTCAGATTCACGAGATGCTGTACCATTTCCAATTGCAATCATATCTACATGATCTTTGTTTATTAAATCTAATAAAGTTTTCTTTGCTCCTTCAACATCATTTTGTGGTGCTGTAGGGTATACTGTTGCAATATCTAAAACTTTTCCAGTTTCATCAATTACAGCAATTTTACAACCAGTTCTATAAGCTGGGTCAAATCCCATTACAGTTTTTCCTTTTATAGGAGCACCTAGTAATAATTGTTTTGCATTTTGTCCAAATACTTTTATAGCTTTTTCTTCAGCTTTTTCAGTTAAATCTGAACGAATTTCTCTGTCAACAGAAGGTTCAATTAATCTTGTGAATGCATCTTCAATTGTATTTGTAAGCATTTCAGTAAATTGTGTTTTACCTTTTATTATATCTCTTTGAATATAATATAGAATTTTTTCAACAGGTTTCTCAATAGAAACTTTTAAAAATTCTTCATCTTCGCCTCTGTTAATTGCTAAAATTCTATGACTTGGAAGTTTGTGTACTAATTCTGTAAAATCATAATACATTTCATAATTAGACTTTTCGTCAGGCTTTGAAGCCTTTGTTACGATTGTTCCTTCACGGTAACAGATTTTTTTGATATATTTTCTATATTTAGCATTATCAGAAATATTTTCTGCAATTATATCCAAAGCTCCTTGAATTGCATCTTCTGCAGATGCTACAACTTTATCTTTATTTTTCTTATCTTCTTCAGATAGACTATCTATGTTAATATATTGTTTTGCAATTTCATTAATATCTTCTTTTTCTTCTTGTGCAATTATTATATCAGCTAAAGGCTCTAATCCTTTGGCTTTTGCAACAGTTGCTCTTGTTTTTTTCTTTTGCTTAAATGGTCTGTATAAATCTTCAACTTCTGCAAGAGTTTCTGCAGATGCTATTGCTATAGTTAATTCATCTGTTAGTTTTCCTTGTTCATCTATTGATTTTATAATTTCTTCTTTACGTGTTTCTAAATTTCTTAAGTAAGTTAATCTTTCGCCTAAGTCTCTTAAAATTTCATCACTTAGTCCACCAGTAGCTTCTTTTCTATAACGAGCGATAAATGGAATTGTATTTCCTTCATCAATCAATTTCACTGCGTTTTCTACTTGAGTGTTTTTTACATTTAATTCTTCTGCAATCTTATTAATAATTTTATCCATGATTTCATCCTTTCAATTTGAACTTTTCAAATTATATATTCAATTTTGAAAAAAATCAAGACTTATTTTAATAACCTGTTACAGGTAATTTTGGAGGTTCTTCAATTTTAGGTTCTTCTATTTTTTGCTTTTCAACTTTTGGTTCCTCGACAGGAGGTGGGGGAGTTTGAGATTTATTTTTTATTTGAACTTCTACAATTTGTCCATTATTTGAAATTTCTGCTGTGAATTTAGATGAATTTAAAACGTAAGAAGTTTGTGTTTTAGTTTCTTTTATAGAATAAGAACCTTTGGGTAAAGCTTTTGTAATTGCAATTCCTTTTGAATCAGTTGAGATTGTATCTACTAATTTACCATTTGAATCATAGATTTTGAATTCTACATTTTTTAAAGGAGTACCTGCTTTATCACCTGTAATTAAATTATCATCTTCACTAGTTTTTATAATTTTTATTTTTCCTTTGATTTTTTCATTTGTGATTTCAAGTTCAGCATTTTCATTGTACTTTAAAGTTAATTCTTTTTTGCTAGAATCTAGTACATATTGAGACTGAGTTTTAATTTCTGTTACAATAACTTTTCCTGGTAATAGATTTGAGATATTAATAATACCATTTTTATCTGTTTTATAATTTCCGATATTTGTTCCATCAGAATATTTAAAATTAAATTCTACATTAGAGATAGGTAAAGAGGTTTCTGAATCTTTTTTTAATAGTTTAATACCAGATTTATGAGCATTTACATCAAATGATATTTCTTCTCCAATAGTATTAAATGAATCATAAGTAAGAGCATAATCTTGTAAATTACTATCATAACTTGAACCGTAGAAAACTGGATAAGTTTTTACAGTGCTATTTATTTTAATTTTCCCTGTAAAATTTTCTAAAATATTTTGAGTAGGGATAAGTATTTTAAAGTGTTCATTAGCTGAAAATGTTGATTTGGGATTATTATTTGAATCTGCAGAAAAGCTTCCTTGAGGTAAATTTTCGAGTTTTTCAATAGTGTAATTACTCATTTCTACAGTGCTATTTACAGAGAATTCTTGAGAATAAAAGTTATTAGAGACTTTAGATAATTCTCCAACTTTGTTGATTTTTAAAACATTGGAATCATTTGGTTTCGAGGTTCCTGTTCTTGCTTCTTGTACAATATTTATTATAGCATTAGTAATTTTCCAACCTCTTTCATCTACACCACGATAGCGAGCGGAAGCATCCCAATCATAGATAACACAATAAATTGCTTGTTTTGTTGTTACAAAAGCATCTTCTTCATTTTCTACACCTAATTCAGCAGGACTTTTGTAAGGAAATCCATTAATTATGGCTCTCCATATAACCTCATTATTTAGCATTTCTGATATTTTTACAGAATAGTTTTCATGACTTCCAACACCGGGTCTTTCTCTTTGCATACAATATGCATAATGCAGTGTTCCATTAATTCTATATCCTACCATTGTTGTGATAATATAACTCCATATATTGTCACTTTCTTTCCAATATTGTAAATGTCTTTCACATTGACCTAAATCTTCTATATATGCTTCATCTATATTAACAGCTTTAACTGTTGTTTGAAACATATTTAAAAGAATTAGTACAATTAATAAAATACTAATTATTTTTTTCACTTTCATAAAAAATCCTTTCTTTGCATGATATATCTAAATTTTTAGCGTATTTAATAAATATTTATCGCGCGCAAATAAATATATGTTGTGTTAAATGGTGATTTGTAATTCTTTGAAAAAATTATAAAATAACATAAAAATATAGATTAAAAATTCTATAATCGAACTAAAAATTTAGTATGTAAACATATTAACATAAGATTAAAAAGTTTTCAAGTATTTCGTAAAAAAATATCGAACAACTTGTCGACAGAATTCGACATATTAATAAAAATATGAACCCAGCTCATTGTGAACTGGGTCTCAACTACTTATGCAGTTTCCAACGTGAAAAGTTGAATGATATTGATGTGAGATTTCTTTTTAGCTAACCTTACAGGGTAGCTGTCAGAAGAATAAGTGGTATTACTATGAGATAAGATGCATTGAACGGTTTCATAATGATTGCAAATAATTGCATTGCAAAGAGCCGAATCAGCACATGCATGAAGATCTGCACCACTTTTAATAAGGAAATCTACAACTTCAGTTTCTCCATAATAGGCAGCCCACCGAAGTGAAGCAGAGTCAAGAGCATTAATAAATGCTCCTTTTTTTAATAATAATTTAACAGTTTCAATTTTTCCATTTTCAGAAGCACACCGAAGTGCCAAATCATTATTAGCGTGGACATTATAGCCTTCAGAAAGCATATGAGTGAGAAGAGCATTCTCACCGTTTTCAGCGGCCACAAAGAATCTGTTGTAATCAAAGCCTTTCATTTTACGTTCCTCCTTTAGATGCGATAAAAAGTAGTTACATACAACTGAACATTGTCTAGGACTTAACCATTATCACAGGATATTTTTTTTATAAAATAAATATTATATGAAAAGCTCTAAAATAATAGCAAAAAAAATTTCATAGTCTTAAAAATGATATTCATAAAATTGTTGACAATTAATAATATTATTAATATAATTGCAAATAGAAAAGCATAATAAAAATAACTAAAGTGTTAATAATATACAAGAGAAAGGAATGTGAATAAATATGATGGATTTTGAACAATGGAAAGGGTTTGAAAAAGGTGAATGGAAAAGACAAATTAATGTAAGAGACTTTATACAAAAAAATTACACACCTTATGTCGGAGATTCAAGCTTTTTAGCAGGAACAACAGAAAAAACTAAAAAATTATGGAATGAGGTTTTAGAATTATACAAAAAAGAACATGATGCAAAAGGTGGAGTTTTAGATATTGATGCAAAAACAGTATCAACAGTATCAGCACATGATGCAGGATATATAGATAAAGATTTAGAAGAAATTGTAGGTTTACAAACAGATGCACCTTTAAAAAGAGCAATTATGCCATTTGGAGGAATCAGAATTGTAGAAAAATCATGTGAAGCATATGATAGAGAAGTTGACCCAGAAACAGATAGAATTTTCCATACAGTAAGAAAAACACATAATGATGGTGTATTTGATGTATATACTCCAGATATAAGAGCAGCAAGAAGCTCACATTTAATAACAGGACTTCCAGATGGATATGGAAGAGGAAGAATTATAGGTGATTACAGAAGAGTTGCACTATATGGTGTAGATGCATTAATCGCAGAGAAAAAAGAAGAATTAGAAATATTGGATGTAGATGATTTCTCAGAAAAAGTAATTAGAGAAAGAGAAGAAATTGCAGAGCAAATAAAAGCATTAAATGAATTAAAAGCAATGGCATCTAAATATGGATTTGATATATCAAGACCAGCCGGAAATGCTAAAGAAGCAATTCAATGGTTATATTTTGGATACTTAGGATCAGTAAAAGACCAAAATGGTGCTGCAATGAGTATTGGTAGAACATCAACCTTTTTAGATATATATATAGAAAGAGATATGAAAAATGGAACATTAACAGAAGAACAAGCACAAGAATTAATGGATCATTTTGTAATGAAACTAAGATTAGTAAGATTTTTAAGAACACCAGAATATAATGAATTATTCAGCGGAGACCCAGTATGGGTAACAGAAAGCATTGGGGGAATGGGAATAGATGGTAGAACATTAGTTACAAAAAATTCATACAGAGTATTACACACATTAGAAAACTTAGGTCCAGCACCAGAACCAAACTTAACAGTTCTATGGTCAACAAGATTACCAGAAGGATTTAAACGTTATACGGCAAACTTATCAATCAAAACATCTTCAATTCAATATGAAAATGATGATGTAATGAGAGCAACACTTGGAGATGACTATGGAATAGCATGTTGTGTATCACCTATGAAAATAGGAAAACAAATGCAATTCTTCGGAGCAAGAGCAAACTTAGCCAAAACATTATTATACGCAATAAATGGTGGTAGAGATGAAAAAACAGGAAAACAAGTAACACCAAAATTTGCACCAATCACATCAGAATACTTAGACTATGATGAAGTAATAGAAAAATTTGACCAAATGATGGATTATGTTGCAAAAATATATATAAAAGCATTAAATGCAATACACTATATGCATGATAAATATTCATATGAAGCAATAGAAATGGCTTTACATGATAAAGATATAATCAGAACAATGGCATGTGGAGTTGCGGGTTTATCAGTAGTTGCAGATTCACTTTCAGCAATCAAATATGCAAAAGTAAAAGTAATTAGAGATGAAACTGGATTAGCAGTAGATTATCAAATAGAAGGAGAATATCCTCAATTTGGTAATGATGATGATAGAGTTGATAACATTGCAGTTGAAGTTGTTAGAAGATTCTTAAATAAATTAAAGAAACATCCAACATATAGAGATTCAAAACACACATTATCAATCTTAACAATCACATCAAATGTTGTATATGGAAAAGCAACAGGAAATACACCAGATGGAAGACGTGCAGGAGCACCATTTGGACCAGGAGCAAACCCATTACATGGTAGAGATGTAAATGGAGCATTAGCAGTAATGAACTCAATTGCAAAATTACCATTTGAAGATTCAGAAGATGGAATTTCATTTACATTTGCTATTACACCATCAACATTAGGTCAAGATGAAGAAACAAAAGTAAGCAATTTAGTAAGTATGCTAGATGGATACTTTGCAGAAACAGGACATCATATCAATGTAAACGTATTTGATAGAGCATTACTAGAAGATGCAATGGAACATCCAGAAAAATATCCACAACTTACAATCAGAGTTTCAGGATATGCAGTACACTTTACAAAATTAACAAGAGAACAACAACTAGATGTTATTAATAGAACAATTCATGAGAGGATATAATGGAAAAAGATTTGAGATATTATGCCAAAGTACATTCAATAGAAAGCTTTGGAACAGTTGATGGACCAGGAATAAGATTTGTATTGTTTTTACAAGGATGTCATCTACAATGTAAATATTGTCATAACAGAGATACATGGGACATGAATGGCGGGGAGTATAAGTCAGTAGATGAAATTGTAGAAAAAATAAATAGATACAAAAATTATATAATACCATCAGGCGGAGGAGTAACAGTAACAGGTGGAGAACCTTTATTGCAATACAATTTTGTATTAGAATTATTTAAAAAATTAAAAGAAGAAGGAATATCAACCTGTATAGATACTTCTGGAATGGTAGCACTAACAGATGGAATAAAAGAAGTCTTAAAATACACAGATTTAGTATTGCTAGACATCAAACATATTGATGATGAAAAATGCAAAGATCTTGTAGGAGTTTCTAATAAAAAAGAATTAGAATTTGCAAGATATTTAAGTGACAATAATATTAAAATGTGGATAAGACAAGTTTTAGTTCCAGGATACACAGATGATGAACAAGATTTATTAAGATTAAAAGATTTTCTTTCAACATTGAAAACAGTAGAAAAAGTTCAAATTTTACCATATCACAGTATTGGAAAATACAAATGGGAAAAACTTGGATTAAAATATCCTTTAGAAGGTGTAAGAGATGGAAATCAAGAAGATGTTGATAGAGCAAAGAAAATTTTAGAAATATAGAATAAAGCGACTACAGAATGAGTAGTCGCCTTATTTTTTACAAATTAAGAAAATTTTAATAAAATACTACTAATTTTTAGAAAAGTATGATAGAATAACAACGATATGAAGAGCAATGCTCTAAAAGAAAGGATTGATAACAAAATGGCAGAAGCAAAGTATAAAAGAGTACTTTTAAAATTAAGCGGAGAAGCTTTAGCAGGAGATCAAAAAACAGGAGTAAATCCTGAAGTTGTAGGAAAAATATGCGACAAAATTAAAGAAGTAGTAGAAATGGGAGTTCAAGTTGCAATAGTAGTTGGTGGCGGAAACTTCTGGAGAGGAAGACAAGGTCTTCAAATGGAAAGAACAACAGCAGACTACATGGGAATGCTTGCAACAGCAATGAATGGATTAGCATTACAAGATGCATTAGAAGCAAGAGGAATACATTCAAGGGTACAAACAGCAATAGAAATGAGAGAAATAGCAGAACCATTTATCCAAAGAAAAGCTGAAAAGCATCTAAAAAGAGGAAGAGTTGTAATATTTGCATGTGGTACAGGACATCCATATTTTACAACAGATACAGCAGCAGTATTAAGAGCAACTGAAATAAAAGCAGATATTATACTATTAGGAAAAGCAATAGATGCAGTATATTCAGCAGATCCAAAAATACAAAAAGATGCAATCAGATTTGAAGAAATATCATATTTAGATGTATTAAATAAAGACTTAAAAGTTATGGATTCAACAGCAACAGCAATGTGCAGAGATAATAATATTCCATTATTAGTGTTTGGAATAGCAGATCCAGAAAATATAGTAAGAGCTGTAAAAGGCGAAAAAATAGGTACAATAGTATCATAAGAAAAAGGAGAGAAAGATTATGGATTATACAAATTTAAAACAAAGAATGGAAAAATCAATTGGAGCATTCCAAGAAAAATTATCAGAAATAAGAGCTGGAAGAGCAAATCCAGCAATATTAAATAAAGTAAAAGTAGATTATTATGGAGTACCAACCCCAATCAATCAAATGGCAGGAATTTCAGTGCCAGAAGCTAGGTTGATAGTAATTCAACCATGGGATATGAGTGTATTAAAAGATATTGAAAAAGCAATTTTAGCATCAGAAATCGGAATTAATCCAAATAATGATGGAAAAGTAATAAGACTAGCTTTTCCTGAATTAAATGAAGAGAGAAGAAAAGAATTAGTAAAAGAAGTAAGAAAAATTGCTGAAGAAGCAAAAGTTTCTATAAGAGCAATTAGAAGAGACGGAATTGATGAAGCAAAAGCTAAACAAAAAGATAGTGAAATAACAGAAGATGAATTAAAAGTAGCTGAAACAGAAATTCAAAAAATAACAGATAAAAACATTGAAGAAATTGATAAGATTTTAGCAGATAAAGAAACAGAAATAATGAGTGTATAGCAAGGAGAAAACAATGGAATTTAATAAAGAAAATATGCCAAAACATATTGCTATCATAATGGATGGAAATAGAAGGTGGGCAAGAGCACAAGGAAAGCCAGCAAGTTTTGGACATAAAGCAGGAGCAAAAACACTAGAAAAAATAGTAAGATATGCAAATAAAATTGGATTAGAATATATAACTGTTTATGCATTTTCAACAGAAAACTGGAAAAGAACAGAAGAAGAAGTAAGAGCATTAATGATGCTATTGCAAAGTTACTTAGATGATTATAGTAAAAGGGCTGATTCAGAAAATATAAAAGTAAAAATTCTTGGAGACATCACAGCCCTTTCACAGGGAATGCAAAAAAGTATTATAAATTGTATGGAAAGAACAAAAAATAATACTGGAGTAACATTTAATATAGCATTAAATTATGGTGGAAGAGATGAAATTGTAAAAGCAGTAAAAAATATAGCAAATCAAGTAAAAGCAAATAAAATAAATTCTGAAGATATAAACGAAAAAATGATTTCAGATAATTTATATACTGCTGGTCAACCAGATCCAGATTTGGTTATTAGAACAAGTGGAGAGTTAAGATTAAGCAATTTCTTGCCATGGCAAGCTGTATATTCAGAATTATTATTTGTTAATAAAAACTGGCCAGATTTTACAGAGCAAGATTTAGATGAAGCAATTATAGAATATCAAAAAAGAACTAGAAAATTTGGCGCAAATTAAAAAATTAGCAGAAGAAGAGGTATAAAGCATGGATATAAAAAGAGTAACATCAGCATTACTAGGATTTCCATTAGTAGTAATAGTATTAATCTTAGGAAATAAATATATAGTTGATATATTTTTAGCACTTGTAGCAATGTTGGGAATGCAAGAATATTTTAATGCTGTTTCAAAAGAATCAAAACCTGTACGTTGGATAGGGTATTTATCATGTTTAGCAATTGCATTAGTACATATAATTCCAGAGAATGTTCCATCCAAAATAATGCAAAGCATATTGCTGATAACAATTCCTGCAATTATGCTAATATTGTTTTTACATGTAATAATTACAAATATGAAAATAAATTTTAAAGATATAGCATATACTTTCTTTGGAATTGCTTATATTATAGGATGCATTATATTTTTAGCTTTATCTAGAGGATTAGAAAACGGTAGAGTGTTAATATGGTATGCAATAATAGCAGCATGGGGAACAGATATTTTTGCATATCTTATTGGAAAAAGATTTGGAAAACATAAATTTAGTCAAGTAAGCCCTAAAAAGTCAATTGAAGGATGTATTGCTGGAACTATTGGAGCAGTTGTAATTGCTTTAATATATACATTTGCAATTAATTCAATTTTAAATTTGAGTTATTCATATGTTTTAGTAATTATTGCAACAGCAATATTGAGTGTTGTAGGTCAAGTTGGAGATTTTGCTGCATCAAGCATCAAAAGATATGCTGATATAAAAGATTATAGTAATTTAATTCCTGGACATGGAGGAATGCTAGATAGAATTGATAGCCTAATGTTTTTAGCTCCATTTGCATATTTAGTTTTTAATTTGCTATAATAGGAGGAAATAAAATTTGATAAGTTTTTTGATAAATGCATTGAAAATAATATTTTTATTAGGATTTTTAATATTAATTCATGAAGGAGGCCACTGTATAGTGGCTAAACTTTGCAAAGTCAAAGTAAACGAATTTGCAATAGGATTTGGAAAAGTCATTTGGCAAAAGCAAGGAAAAGAAACAAAATATTCAATACGAATGATACCACTTGGAGGATTTTGTAGTATGGAAGGAGAAGAAGAAGCTTCTGATTCAGAAGGTTCTTTTTCGAAAGCGAGTGTTTGGAAGAGAATTGCGATTGTGGTTGCTGGAGCAGCGGTAAATATTATATTTGGAATAATAGTATATTTCGTATTAGTATCAACAGTTGGATTACAATTTGCTGATCCAACAAAAGACACATTTTTTAATAGAATATATTATGGAAGCCAGAGAACAGGTGCATTTATAGGAAGTATATTTGAGAGCATAAAAGTGTTATTTACAGGTGGAGTTAAAACAGACCAAATGGTAGGAATTGTTGGAATTTCAGAAGTAGTAGTTCAAACAAGTAAGTTTGTTGATTACATCTATTTGCTAGCAGTTATATCAGTTTCTTTAGGAGTAACTAATTTGCTACCAATTCCAGCACTAGATGGTGGAAAAATATTGGTTTTACTTATAGAAATTATAAGACGTAAACCAATGAAGGTTGAAACAGAGGCTAAAATTCAGTTAATAGGTTTTTCTATTTTAATTGCACTTTCGCTATTTGTAACATACAATGATATATTGAGAATTGGTTTTTAACATTTTTTATAAATATTAATTAAAAGAAGCTTATATTTTTATATTTTGAAGTTATCCCCATTCTAAAAATTCTAACAAAAGTTTTTTAAACTTTTTAGAATTTTTGAACGGTCCCCACAATTCACTTCAAAATCTAAAAATATAAACTTCTTTACTTTAAATAAACATAATAATAGAAAAATAGCAAGAAACCTTGCTATTTTATTTGTTTTGTAGTAAAATAGGTGAGTATAAATAAAAACAGCTCATAAAGGGAGGAACATACATGTATAGAACACATAATTTAGGAGAATTAAATATAAAAAATGTAGGAGAAGAAGTTGAGCTATCAGGATGGATACAAAAAATCCGTAATTTAGGAGGAATGGTATTCATAGATTTAAGAGACCAATTTGGAATCACACAAATAGTAGTAAATGATGAAAAATCACAAGAACAAGCAAAAGACTTTACAACAGAAAGTTGTATTCACATATGTGGTAAAGTTGTGGAAAGAAGTAACAAAAATCCAAAAATGGCGACAGGAGAAATAGAAGTAGTAGCAAACAAAATGGAGATTTTAGGAAAATGTAAAAATGTACTTCCATTTGAAATAAATACAGACCAAGAAGTAAGAGAAGACTTAAGACTTGAATATAGATTTTTAGATTTAAGAAATGAAAAGTTACACAATATAATTTTACTACGTTCAAAAATTTTAAAAACATTAAGAGATAAAATGGATGAATTAGGATTTGCAGAAATTCAAACACCAATTTTAGCAAATTCATCACCAGAAGGAGCAAGAGATTTCTTAGTACCAAGTAGATTACATCCAGGAGAATTTTATGCATTACCACAAGCACCACAACAATTTAAACAATTATTGATGGTAGGTGGTTTTGATAAATATTTTCAAATAGCACCATGTTTTAGAGATGAAGACCCACGTGCAGATAGAGCACCAGGAGAATTTTATCAATTAGACTTTGAAATGAGTTTTGCAACACAAGAAGATGTATTCAGAGTAGTAGAAGAGGTTATACCATATACATTTAAAAAATTCACAAATTGGAAAGTTGATGAAGGACCATTCATTAGAATTCCATATAGAGAAACAATGGAAAAATACGGAATTGATAAACCAGATTTAAGAAATCCATTAATTATTCAAGATGTAACAAAAGTATTTGAAAATATAGAATTCAATGCATTTAAAGATAAAACAGTAAAAGCTATAGTTGTACCAAATGGTGCTGAACAAGGAAGAAAATTCTTTGATAAAATGACTGAGTTTGCAACAACAGAAGAAGTTGGAGCAAAAGGATTAGCTTGGACAAAATTTGAAAAAGATGGAACAGTACAAGGTGGAATTGCTAAATTTATAACAGATGAAGCAAAAGCTAAATTAGAAAATGAATTTGGAGTAAAAGCTGGAGATAGTATATTCTTTATAGCAGATGAATTCCATAAAGCACAAAAAATTGCAGGACTTGTAAGAATAGAACTTGGAAAGAGATTAGATTTATTAGAAAAAGATACATATAGATTCTGTTTTATAGTAGATTTTCCAATGTATGAATTATCAGATGAAGGAACAATAGACTTCTGTCACAATCCATTTTCAATGCCACAAGGTGGACTAGAAGCATTAGAAACAAAAGATCCACTAGATGTATTAGCATATCAATTTGACTTAGTATGTAATGGATATGAAGCAATGTCAGGAGCAGTAAGAAATCATGATCCAGAAATAATGGTTAAAGCATTTGAAATTGCAGGTTATACAGAAGAAGATGTAAAAAATAGATTTGGAGCATTGTATAATGCCTTTCAATATGGTACACCACCACATGCAGGAGCTGCACCAGGTGTAGATAGAATGGTAATGCTTATAGCAGATTCTACAAATATAAGAGAAGTTATAGCATTTCCTAAAAACAAGAAAGCAAGAGATCTATTAATGAGAGCACCATCAGTTGTTACAAAACAACAATTAGATGATGTGCATATTCAAATAAAAGAATAATAAAAAATAGGTATCTATATAAAAGCTATTTACAATTACATAAAATTGTGATAAAATACAAAACATAGATAAAATCCTATGAAAAAGCAAAGTAGATATATTGCAAAGTATCACAGAGAGATAGCAAAGCTGAGAGCTATTATACTAAATATATTGAAATTTCACTTTTGAGGACTTCTTTTTAAAGCCAAAAGCAAGTAGAGAGAAGCGGTTGAACCGTTAAAACTAGAATGAGGTTAATAAAGCTTAAAAATAAGCTATTAATAAAATTAGGTGGTACCACGGAAAAGCCATTCGTCCTAATATGTAGGATGAATGGTATTTTTTTGCGAAAAAAAGGACCGACCCCAAATTAGCAAAAGGAGGAAAAGAAAAATGCAAGAAAAGATTGAAGAAATCAGAAAGCAAGCAGAAGAAAGAATTAAAGAAATACATAATTCTCAAGAATTACAAGAGTTAAAAGTAAAAGTTTTAGGAAAGAAAAGTGAGTTATCTAATTTATTAAAAGGATTAGGAAACTTATCACCAGAAGAAAGACCTAAGATGGGTGCATTAGTAAATGAAGCAAGAAAAGCAATTGAAGAGAAAATTGCAATTGCAGAAGATAGCATAATGGAAGCAATGTTAGCAGAGCAAATAGAAAAAGAAACAATAGATATTACACTTCCAGGAACAAAAATAAAAAGAGGAAGTAAACATCCTGTAAATAGAGTAATAGAAGAAATTGAAGATTTATTTGTATCTATGGGATATGATGTGGTAACAGGACCAGAATTAGAAACAGATGAATATTGTTTTGAAAGATTAAATTTACCAAAAGGACATCCAGCAAGAGATATGCAAGATAGCTTCTATATAACAAATGAATATTTGTTAAGAACACAAACATCTTCAGTTCAAGCTAGAACAATGATGGCAAACACAGAAAAAACACCAATTAGAATGATATGTGCAGGAAAAACATATCGTAGAGAAGACGATGCAACACACTCACATCAATTTGGTCAAGTAGAAGGATTAGTAATAGATAAAAAAGAAAGAAATGTTTCACTTGCAGATTTAAAAGGAACACTTGAAATCTTTGTAAAGAAATTAATAGGAAAGAATTGTGAATTACGTTTTAGACCAAGTTATTTCCCATTTACAGAGCCATCTTATGAAGTAGATGTATCATGTTTTAAATGTGGTGGAAAAGGTTGCAGTTTGTGTAAACAAACTGGCTGGATAGAAGTATTAGGTTCAGGAATTGTACATCCAAATGTATTAAAAATGAACGGATATGACCCAGAACAATATAGTGGATTTGCATTTGGAACAGGATTAGAGCGTTTAGCAATGTTCAAATATGGAATTCCAGACATGAGATATTTATATGCAAATGATATCAGATTTTTAAGTCAATTCGACAGAAAGGATGAGGAATAATGAAATTAAGTACAAATTTTGTAAAAGACTATGTTGATATAGATGTAGATGTAAAACAATTGGCTGAAGATATGACAAGAGTTGGAAATGAATATGATTCAGCAGAAAAATTAATAAATGCTACAAAATTAGTAATTGGAGAAATAGTAGATTGTAAAGACCATCCAGATTCAGATCATTTACATTTGTGTAAAGTAAATATTGGAAATGAAGTTTTAAATATAGTTTGTGGTGCACCAAATGCAAGAACAGGATTAAAAGTAATTGTAGCATTAGATGGAGCAGAACTTCCTGGAAAGACAATAAAAAAAGGCATGATAAGAGGGCAAGAATCAAATGGTATGTTATGCTCAATAGCAGAGTTAGGAATAGAGCACAAATTTTTAAAACCAGAAGATTCAGAAGGAATAGCTGAACTTGGAGAAGATGCAGTACCAGGAGAAGACCCAATAAAATATATGGGAATGGATGACAGTGTAATTGATTTTGAACTAACAGCTAACAGAGGAGATTTACTAAGTATTTTAGGAATGGCTTATGAAATAGGAGCTATATATGATAAAAAAGTAAAAGCTGTAGATTTAACTCATAATGAGCAAGGCGAAGATATAAATAAAAACTTTAAAACAGAAGTAAAAACAGAAAATTGTAAAATGTTATTAGTTAAAAAAGTAGAAAATGTAGAAATTAAAGAAAGTCCTACATTCATAAAGAATAGATTAATTGCATCAGGAATAAGACCAATCAATAATGTTGTAGATATCAGTAACTATGTAATGTTAGAATTAGGTCAACCATTACACTTTTATGATGCAGATAGACTAGGAAACAAACTAGTTGTAAGAATGGCAGAAGAAGGAGAAAAATTAACAACATTAGATAATATTGAAAGAACATTAAGTTCAGATGATATAGTAATAGCAGACAGTACACATGGCGTAGGTCTTGCAGGAGTAATGGGAGGACTTGAAACAGAAGTTGAACCAGATACAAAAAATATAATTATAGAATCTGCAATATTTGATTCTGTAAAAGTTAGATTAACATCTAAAAAAATATTAAGAAGTGAAGCAAGCAACAGATTTGAAAAAGGATTAGATCCAAATAGAACATATATGGCAATAGAAAGAGCATGTGCTTTACTAGAAAAATATGCAGGTGGAAAAGTTGTAACAGGAACAATTACATATGATACAACAAGTAAAAAAGACAAAGAAATAGACATCACATTCAAGAATATAAATGATGTGCTAGGAGCAAATATTCCAAATGAGGAAATACTAAATGTATTCAGAAAACTAGGATTTGAATACACAGTTAATGGGGAAAAAATAACTGTAAAAGTTCCATCAAGAAGAATGGATATATCAATTAAAGAAGATTTAATAGAAGAAGTAAGCCGTATATATGGAGTTGACAATATCCAAGGAAAACTTCCAGTAGTTCCAATGAGAAAAGGAAGTTATGATAAAACAGAAAGAGAAATTAGAAATAAAATGATTTCTTTAGGATTAAATGAAACATTATCATATATCTTAATAAATGATAAAGAAGTTAATGGATATACATTAGATGAATTTGAACCACTAAAATTATTAGATCCAATAACAGAAGATAGAAACACATTAAGATATAGTGTTATCCCATCTTTATATAAAATTTACGAATATAACAGAGCAAGAGAGCAAAAAGATATTTCAATATTTGAAATAGGAAAAGGATTTTATAAAAAAGGTGATGTATATGGTGAAGATACAAAACTATGTGCATTAATGACAGGAAAATATTCAACAGGACTAAACAATACTAAGAATGTAGATTTCTATACAATAAAAGGTGTTGCAGAAGAAATTTTAGATTATCTTGGATATGCAGGTAGATATAGCTTTATGAAACAAGAAATGCCAAAAGAAATGCATCCAGGACAAAGTGCATATATCAATGTAAATGGCACAAATGTAGGAATTATAGGAAAAGTACATCCAAATGTAACAAGAGAAAATGTATTTGTTCTAGAAATTAATTTAGATGAATTATTCCAAAAGAAAGTTGGAAAAATGAAATATAAAGAAATTTCTAAATTCCCAAATGTAAAAAAAGATATTGCATTTGTAGTAGATAAATCATTAACATCTAAAGAAGTTGAAAAAGCTATTAAAAATGGTGGTGGAAGCTTACTTACAGATATTGAAATTTTTGATGTTTACACAGGGGTTGGAATTGGTCTAGATAAAAAATCTATGGCATATTCATTGACTTTCTCTGATAATAAAAAGACTTTAACTGATGATGAAGTTAATGCTTTAATGAATAAAATTATTGATACTGTTTCTAAAAAATGTGGGGCAGAATTAAGAAAATAATAGCTTAAAAACTATTGGCATAGAGTCGGAAAAAGACTAGGATTAGTGCTCCTAGTCTTTTTAATTTGCAAAACATTAATATATATGTTATAATAAACCTTAATATTTTTAAAAGGAGAGAATCAATGATAAGCAAATTTTATTTAGACAAAGAAAAAGACATTATTGTAAGATTAAGCAAATCAAAAGAAGATGAAATTACATATACATTAGAAACTCCAAATCACAACACAGGAAATTTAATAACAAATCTAGCCAAAATCTGTAAATTAGAAACAATCAAAAACGAAAAAGATATGAAAATCATAACAGGAAAAATTCCGGCAAGTATAAATAGTGATAATGAAGAAGTATATATATTTAGACTAGGTGGAATAAAAATAGCAAATATATATGAAAACAGGATAGAAATAAAAGCCAAAATTCCAGCAATAACCAAAACACTAATGTCACAAACAAAAAATTATAAATTACCACTAGAAAAAACAATAGTAAAAACATATATATTAAAAAAATCAAAATTTAGAACAGATTTACATACACATATGAATGCAAATCTATTTCCAGACTGTTTAATTGCACTTGGAATTGTACATCAAATAAGATATCCATTATATTATATAAAAAAATTAAACTTAAAAATGAGTTTAGAACAAGAAGAAAAAATATATAAGCAAAGAGAAAAGATAGAAAAACAATTTAAAAATTCACCATTGCAAGGAAAATATAAAATTAGAAAAATTGATGATAACACATTTATAAACTTTGCAGATTTTATATTAAACAATCTAGAAAATGCAGAATATAACATCGAAAAAATCAGAACAAGTTTAGTAATTATGAAAGACGGGCAAGCAGTATTTACTAATTTAGAAAAGAGTTATATTTATAGATATGTGTTTGCAAAAGGAACAGAATCAGAAGAAAAAATAAAGTTAGAAGAAAATAAAATATCAAAAATTCCAGAAAAAGATATCAAAACAATATTATTAAAAATGATAGAAGATAAAAGTGCGAATAGTCCATATAAAAACAATACATTAAGACAAGATAAACTATTATGGATTGCTAGAGAATACCAAAAGCAAGGAATAAAATATGTAGAAATAGCAGACACAGATTTAGCCAAAACAGGAGAACCAGCAATAAAATTACTAGAAGAAGTACATGAAATATTTCCTGTTATTGAAAAAGAAACAGGTGTAAAAATAAGATTTTTAGTTGGAATAAGAAGAATACCATTAACAATAATAAAAGATCAAAAAACTAGTAGCACATATTTAAAAGAAAATATAAATGTATTAAAAGCAGTTGCTAAAAGTCCGTATGTTGTTGGAAGTGACTTTATAGGAGAAGAAATAAATGATATTTCAGACTTGCAACCTGCTATTGATGAAATTGTAAAATATGCAAAACAAGATGAAGGATTTACAATTAGAGTACATGCAGGAGAAAATGATAGCTTAAGAGATAATGTTAGAAAATCAATTATGTGTATAAAAAATGCATTAGAAGATGGTCAAAAGATGCCAAGATGCAGAATAGGACATGGACTATATTCTGAAAATTTAAATACAAAATCAGGAATAGAATTGATGAAATTAATGAGAGAAAATGGTGTTGTAATAGAATTTCAATTAACATCAAATGTAAGATTAAATAACTTAAGTGATTTAAGTAATCATCCAATTAAAAAATTCTTAGAAAATGGAGTAAAGTGTGTACAAGGAACTGATGGATGTGGAATGTATGGTTCAGATACATTTGATGAGCAATTAGCACTTCAAAATTTATTGGGACTAACAGAGAATGATTTCGAAAAAATGCGAAATGTAGAAGATGAAATTATAAATTATAATGATAAATATTTTGAAGAAAAACAAAAAGATTTTGAGAAGTTTTTAGCAGGCAGAACAATAAGAGAAGCAATACTTTCAGAAGAAGAGAAAAATATGAAAGAAACTACTGAAGATGATGAATTAAGAATTGTAAATAGTGTTGAAACAGAAAAAGAATTAAAAGAAAAAATAAAGACATTGCCAGTAGATAAAGTTCCTGTAATAATTGCGGGAGGAAGTTTTAATACAAAAGGAAGAGAGACAATACCATCAGAAGATGGATTAAAAGTATTAAAAGATTTTATTCAAAACATAGATACAGAAAAGGTATATTTTGTAATAGGTCATAAAATGCAAGGATATGAAAAAGCTGTTATAGACATATCTAAAGAACTAGATAAAAAAGTTGAAATAGATGCAATTGTGCCTAAATTAGTAACAGAAAAAGTAAAAGACAGATTATTAGATGAAAAAGTTAAAGGTATATGCATTTCGCCAGAAACAGAAGAATTGGGAATATATAAAAGTTTCAATTATGAAATATTTGAGAGAAGAAAAGCAGTTGTAATTGCGTTTGATGGGAACTCTCCAGTATTAAATTTAGTGCAAGAAGCTAAAAATGGAAAAGGAAAATCTAAAATATATGTAAATCAAGAAAATGAATTACTAAAAGAAAAAGCAGAGACATTAGAAGGCTATGTTGTTCCATTTGAAATGAAAGATAATATTGTAGAAAAAATCATAAAAGATAATCCTGAAATAATGTGATAAATATTGACAAATATAGCTAAGAATAGTATAAATTTGGTGGAGGGGATAATTATGGAAGAGAATAATGAAGAAGTAAAACAAGAAGAAGTTAAATCAGAAGAAACTTCAAAAAACGAAGGAATCAAAAATGAAGCAAAAGAGACATTTAAACAAGCAAAAGAACAAATGAAAGACATTAACTTTAAAGAAGAAGCAAAAAAGGGAAAAGGATTAATAGGAAAACTATTTAAAGATCCAATTGGAGCAATAAAAGAAGTTATCCAAGATAAGGAAGAGAAAGTATTTAAAACAGCATTATTAATAGTTGCATTATGGATAGTAATTGTTTTAGTAGACTATATTCTTGATTGTATAGTATACAAATATATTAAATTTAATATATTAACAGTGATAAAAAATGTTTTAGGCCCAGTTGCCAAAGTATTAGTACCAGCAGCAATTATTTATATGTTAAATAAAGACAAAGAAAGCAAAACAACAATGCCAACAGCAATAAGTGCAGTAGCATTAGTAAAAATTCCATTAATAATATCTGCAGTTTTAAGTTTATTAACAATGATAAGCTCAGGAATGTATTATATAATAAATCCATTAAAAGGATTTTTGGGAGTTATTTCTACAGTATTAATGTTCTTTGTTGTTAAAGAAATGTTTAATGAAAAAGAAAATGAGCAAGCAATAAAAACATTTGCTAAAGTAATGGCAATTTATTATATTTGTTATTTTGTGTTAAGTTTCTTAGGAATATCTATATAAATTACATAAAAATTCCTTAAAAGACTTGACAAATTCATGAAAAAGGTGTAAAGTATATTAGCATTACACCTTTTTATTTTGTTTTAAAATAAAAAGAAATAAGCAACTACGTAAGAAAGAAGGTAGTAGAATGGAAAAAAAGGTAGAAATAAGCATGTTATGGCAAATCTACGGAAATCTATTAACTGAAAAGCAATATAAAGTAATAGACTACTACTATAATCAAGATTTATCTTTATCAGAAATTGCAGAAAATGAAAATATTACAAGACAAGCGGTAAGGGACATCATCAAGAAAGGAGAGAAAAAACTTTTCGAATACGAAGAAAAGCTATTGTTTATGAAAAAGACAATTAATCAAGAAAAGCAAATACAAAATATATTGTTAAACTTGAACAAAATTCAAAAAGACTCATCAGACAAAAAAGTAACAAATATATTAGAAGAAGTAAAAAAAGAATTGAATTGTTTAGTCTAAACAAAAGATAGGAGGAAAGTATGGCATTTGAAGGATTATCATCAAGACTACAAGAAATAACAAAAAAAATTAGAGGAAAAGCAAGAATAACAGAATCAGACTTAAAAGAAATGCTTAGAGAAGTTAAACTTGCCCTACTTGAAGCAGATGTAAATTACAAGATTGTAAAAGAATTTATAAGTAGCATACAAGAAAAGGCATTAGGCCAAGATGTTATGAAATCATTAACACCTGGACAACAAGTAATAAAAATAGTAAAAGACGAAATGGTAGAATTACTAGGAGGAACAGAAAGTAAAATCAATTTTACATCAAATCCACCAACAGTAATAATGCTAGTAGGTCTTCAAGGTTCAGGAAAAACAACAACAGCTGGTAAGCTTGCAAATCTATTAAGAAAGCAAGGAAAAAAGCCATTGTTAGTTGCATGTGATGTGTACAGACCAGCAGCAATAAAACAATTGCAAATAGTAGGTGCACAATTAAATATTCCTGTATATAGTAATGAAACAACAAAAGATGTTGTAAGAATTGCAAAACAAGGAATAGAAACAGCAATATCAAAATTAAATGATGTAGTAATATTAGATACAGCAGGTAGATTACACATAGATGATGAATTAATGCAAGAATTAAAAAATGTAAAAACAAGTGTAAGACCACATGAAATTTTATTAGTAGTAGATTCAATGACAGGTCAAGATGCAGTAAACATTGCACAAAGCTTCAACGAAGCGGTTGGAATTGATGGAGTAGTATTAACAAAATTAGATGGTGATACACGTGGTGGTGCAGCACTTTCAGTAAAGAAAGTAACTGGAAAACCGATAAAATTCGCAGCAACTGGTGAAAAACTAAGTGATATAGAAGTATTCGATCCGGAAAGAATGACATCAAGAATACTTGGAATGGGAGATGTGCTATCTATAATAGAAAAAGCAGAAGAAGCAATATCTCAAGAAGATGCAGAAAAATTAGAAAAGCAACTTCGCAAAGACGAGTTAGACTTAGATGATTACTTAGCTCAAATAAGACAAGTTAAAAAAATGGGTTCATTATCATCAATCTTAAAAATGTTACCTGGAATGAATAAAATTAAAGACTTAAACATTGATGACAAAGAATTTGATAAAGTAGAAGCAATTATCTGCTCAATGACACCACAAGAAAAAAGAAACACAAAATTATTAAATGGAAGCAGAAGAATGCGTATTGCAAAAGGTAGTGGAACAACAGTACAAGATGTAAATAAGTTTATGAAATCTTTTGAAATGACACAAAAAATGATGAAACAAATGAAGTCAAACAAAGGTGGAATGAAAAAGATGATGAAAAATATTGAAAACATGAATCCAAATGATTTAAAGAACTTTAAATTTTAGATTCAATAAACAAAGTTATTAAATTTTTAAATTTATATATAGCAATATTATTAGGAGGTGAATTATAATGGTAAAAGTAAGATTACAAAGAGAAGGAAAGAAAAAAGCTCCTTTCTATCACATAGTAGTAGCTGATTCAAAATCTCCAAGAGATGGGAAAATCATCGAACAAATTGGAACATATGATCCAATGACAAAACCATCAACAATAGTTTTAGACAAAGAGAAATATGAACAATGGATCAAAAATGGTGCTCAACCAACTGATACAGTTAAAGCATTAGTAAAAAATGCTTAGTGGGAGGCAAACATGAAAGAAATATTGGAAACAATAATTAAAAATTTAGTAGACAACCCAGAGGCTGTTGAAATTAAAGAAGTTGAAAATGAAAAAACTATAACTTTTGAAGTAAAAGCTGCTGAAGAAGATATGGGAAAAATCATTGGAAGACAAGGAAAAATTGCACAATCTATCAGAACAGTAATGAGAGCTGTAGCAAATAGAAAAGATAAAAAAGTTACAGTTGAATTTATGGGATAGAATGCAATGCAAGATACCATGAAAGGAATGGTACAAACATGCAAAAAAGATTTGAAATCGGTCAAATTGTAAATACATTTGGAATAAAAGGCGAAGTAAAAGTTACACCTTTTACAGATGATATTAATAGATTTGATGATTTGAAAGAAGTATATGTTAAATCCAAAAAAGAAGAAAGACTTTATCAAGTAGAAGGTGCAAGATATCATAAAAATATGGTATTGCTAAAACTAAAAGGTATAGAAAATCCAGAAGATGCAGAAAAATTAAGAAATTCTTATCTAGAAATAGATAGAGAGGATGCAATTCCTCTAGAAGAAGGAACATATTTTATTGCAGATTTAATTGGATTAGATGTATATACTGATGAAGGTGTTTTGCTTGGAAAAGTTGATGATATCTATAATACCGGAAGTAATGACATATATGTAGTAAAAAATGAATTAGGAAAACAAGTTTTATTACCAGGAATAAAAGATGTAATAAAAGAAGTCAAATTAGATGACAAAATTATAGTTCATTTATTACCAGGTTTAATTTAATGGAGGAAAAATGAAATTTGATGTTTTAACACTTTTTCCTGAAATGTTTCAAGCAATAAAGCAAAGCATATTAGGAAGAGCAGAAGAAAAAAATCTAATACAAATCAATTTAATAAATATTAGAGACTTTTCAAAAGACAAACATAAAAAAGTAGATGATACTCCATATGGTGGTGGAGCTGGTATGGTTATGAGAGCAGATGTAATTTATGATGCATATAAATCTGTGCAAAACGAAAATGCTAAAGTAATTTACTTAACACCACAAGGGAAAAAGTTAGACCAAAAGAAAGTTGAAGAACTTAGCAAAGAAAAACATTTAATTTTACTTTGCGGACATTATGAAGGAATTGACCAGAGGGTAATTGATAAAATAGTTGATGAAGAAATATCAATCGGAGACTATGTGTTAACTGGTGGTGAACTTCCAGCGATGGTGTTGATAGATAGTGTAAGTAGATATGTAGAAGGAGTGCTTAGTGAAAGTTCAACAAATGAAGAATCATTTTCACAAGGATTACTAGAATATCCACAATATACTAGGCCAGAAACATTTGAAGGAGTAAAGGTGCCAGAAATATTATTATCAGGTCATCATGAAAACATAAAAAAATGGAGAGAGGAAAAGTCTTTAGAAAATACAAAATTAAAAAGACCAGACCTTTTAGAAAAATAAAAATATAGTGCAATGTGCTTACTTTCAATTCAGGGCACCGCTTGCATAGGAAAAGAAGGAGGTAAATACGATGGATATAATAAAATCAATAGAACATGAACAATTAAAAAATAAAATACCAGAAATCAAAGTTGGTAATACAGTAAGAGTACATGTTAAAATTAAAGAAGGAAACAAAGAAAGAATCCAAGTATTTGAAGGAATTGTAATTAAAAAACAAGGTGGAGGAGTTAACGAAACATTCACAGTAAGAAAGATTTCTTATGGTGTAGGTGTTGAAAAAACATTTTTAATCCATTCACCATTAGTAGAAAAAGTAGAAGTAGTTAGAGTTGGTAAAGCTAGAAGAGCTAAATTATACTACTTAAGAGAGAGAACAGGTAAAGCTTCTAAAACTAAAGAAATGGTTGGAGCTAGAATCGAAAATAGAGAAATTACTATTAAAGAAGATTTAGCAGAAGCACCAGCTGAAGTTATTGAAGAAGTTGCTGAAGCTCCAGTAGCAGAAGAAACTACAGAAAATAAAGCTGAATAGTATTTTAAAGTTGTAATAAACTATTGTTTATTACAGCTTTTTCTTTTGATTATTTTCCAAAAAATTCAACAAAAAAATACACAAAAAAACTTTACAAAAAAGAACAACTAATATAAAATAAAAGAGATAAAGTAGGACAAAATAAAAATGTACGGAGGAGAAAAAAGTGAAAGAAAAAAATGAGTTAAGTTATAGAGACTTAAAAATGGTATGTGACCAGAAAATGTTTAAATTCGAAACAACAAAAGAACTAGAACCAATAAATGATGGTATAGGGCAAGAAAGAGGAATAAAAGCACTAGAATTTGGAATTAGTGTAGATGTAAAAGGATATAACTTATATATTGAAGGACCAAGTGGAGTTGGAAAAACAATGTATACCAAAAATTATTTAGATAGTATTTCTAGTAAAAAGAAAGTTCCAAATGACTGGTGTTATATATATAATTTTCAAAATCCAAATGAGCCAATAGCTGTTTCTTTACCAGCAGGCCAAGGAAAAGAATTTAAAGAAAGCATGGAAGGGTTTATAAAAGAAGTAAAAAAAGATATAAAGAAAACTTTTAATGCAGATGATTTTGAAAAAGAAAAAGCACTTATAAAAAAAGAATTTGAAGAAAAAAGAGAAGTAGTGCTTACAAAATTAAATGAAGATTCACAAAAACACGGATTCCAAGTAAAATCAGCTCAAAACGGTATTTATATGATGCCTGTTGTAGAAGGAAAAGTTATACAAGAAGAAGAGTTTGATAAATTAGATGAAGAGATAAAAAAACAATATGAAGAAAAATCTGTTATAGTTCAACAACAGATTATGGATGCAATTAGTGTGATAAAACAAATTGAAAGACAATCTGATAAAAAGGTATCAGAATGGCAATCAAATGTAGCCTTATTAACAGTAAATGCACATATTAATTATATAAAATCAAAATATAAGAGAAACAAAAAAATTACTCAATTTTTAAATGATGTAAAACAAGATGTATTAAAAAATGTTTCATACTTTTTAGAAGAAGATAAAGCACCAAATACTCAACAAATGCAACAAGGACCAGCACAAAGAAAGCAAGATCCTTGTTTAAATTATAGAGTAAATCTATTTATAGATAATAGTGATAGAGAAGGATGTCCAGTTGTAATGGACTCAAATTATTCTTTTCAAAATTTGTTTGGAAAACTAGAATATGAAAACTATTATGGTTCATTAAAAACAGATTTTACAATGTTGAAACCAGGATTAATGCATAAAGCAAATGGAGGATATATAATTTTCCAAGCAAAAGACTTGTTAGCAAATGGAATGTGTTATGAAGAATTAAAAAGAGTTCTAAGAATAAAAGAATTAAGTATAGATAATACAATGGAACAACGTTCATCAATGGCAATGATTTCATTAAAACCAGAGCCAATTCCATTAGATTTAAAAGTAATATTGATAGGAAATTCAAATATATATCATACATTATTATCAATTGATAGTGACTTTAGAAAATTATTCAAAATAAAAGTAGAATTTGAAGAAACAGCACCTATAAACGAAGAAAATGTTAATAAATTAGCAAGATTTGTTCATACATTCTGTGAACAAGAAGAATTACCACCATTAGATAGAACTGCAATGGCTAGAATAGTAGAATATGCATCTAGATTAGCAGGAGATAATGATAAACTATCAACAAGGTTTACAGATATAGCACAAGTTGTTGGAGAAGCAGGAACATGGGCAAAATTATCAAAAAATAAAATTGTAACAGAAGATATAGTAAATAAGGCATTAGCAGAAAGAGTAGAAAGAATAAAAAAATATGATGCTAGATATATAGAAATGATAAAAGAAAATACATTATTAATTAATACAACAGGTTCATGTGTTGGAGAATTAAATGGATTAACAGTATTAACAATAGGTGATTATACATTTGGAAAACCAGCAAAAATTACAGTAAATACTTATACAGGGAAACAAGGAGTTGTAAATATAGAAAGAGAAGTTGAAATGTCAGGTTCAACACATACTAAAGGCGTTTATATACTTTCTGGATACTTAGGAGAACTATTTGCCCAAGATATTCCTTTATGCTTAACTGCAAGTATTTGTTTTGAACAATTATACAATGGAGTAGATGGAGATAGTGCATCAAGTACAGAATTATATGGATTACTTTCAAGCCTTTCAGGAATACCAATTAAACAATCAATAGCAGTTACAGGTTCTGTAAATCAAAAAGGACAAATACAACCAATTGGTGGAGTAAATGAAAAGATAGAAGGATTTTTCCAAATCTGTAAAATGAGAGGATTAGATGGTTCTCATGGTGTTATGATACCAGTTCAAAATATAAATAATCTTCAACTTTCAGATGATGTTGTTGATGCAGTAAAAAATAAGAAATTCCATATTTATGCAGTATCAACAATTGAAGAAGGAATAGAAGTATTAACAGGAGTTCCAGCAGGAAGAAAAGATAAAGATGGAAATTTCCCAGCAGGAACAATTAACTATTTAGCATATGAAAAACTAAAGAAATTTGCAAAAATTTGCGAAAAATAAATGTTAAAAACTACCTGATCAGGTAGTTTTTTGTTGTAATTAGTTGAAAAATAGTTGAAAATGATTTAAAATAAAGTTTGAATGAGGTGGACGAAAATGAAAGAACAAGAATACAAAATAGAAAACATAAAATCATTTGAATTAGCAGATATATTTGACTGTGGGCAATGTTTTAGATGGAACAAACAAGAAGACGGAAGTTACACAGGAATATTCAAAGAGAATGTAATGAATGTGCAAAAAGATGGAGATACAGTAATATTTAAAGGAATTTGTAATGGAGATATAAAAGAAATTGTTCAAGATTATTTTGATTTAAATAGAAATTATGAGGAAATAAAAGAAAAATTATCACAAATAGATGATAATATGAAAATAAGTATAGAATATGGACAAGGAATAAGAATATTAAATCAAGATTTATGGGAAATGATTATCTCATATATAATTTCAGCAAATAACAACATTCCAAGAATAAAAGGAATAATAGAAAGATTATCAAAAACATATGGAAGAGAAATTGATTGGAATGGAGAAAAATATTACACATTTCCAACTCCTGAGGAATTAAAAGATGTAACAGTAGAAGATTACAGAAAACTTGGAACAGGTTTTAGAGATATACGTTTATATGAAACTGTACATATGGTGTTAGATAAAAAAGTTGATTTAGAAGATATGCAAAATAATCCTAATACCATGGAAGTTAGAGAGCAATTATTAACTTTATCAGGAGTAGGACCAAAAGTTGCAGATTGTATTTTATTGTTTTCAACATTAAAAAGATTTGAGGTTTTTCCAATAGATGTATGGGTTAGAAGAGTAATGAATGAATTGTACATAAAGAATGAAGATGAAACAAAAGTAAATAAAAAAGCGTTAGAAAAGTTAGCACAAGAAAAATTTGGAAATTTAGCAGGAATTGCACAACAATATTTATTTTATTGGAAAAGAGAGGCTTAAAACATTGACTTTTAGCTGTTTTGCGAGTATAATCATTATATTAAAATATTAAAAAGAGAGAGGGAATAATAATGACATATAATTTTAAAGAAGTAGAAAAAAAGTGGCAAGATAAATGGGAAAAAGAAGGAACATTTTATGCAAAAAATGACTATAAAAATACAAAAAAATGGTATGGATTAATAGAATTTCCATATCCATCAGGACAAGGATTACATGTAGGTCATCCACGTAGTTATACAGCATTAGATGTAATAGCAAGAAAAAGAAGATTACAAGGTTATAATGTATTATTCCCAATAGGATTTGATGCATTCGGATTACCAGCAGAAAATTATGCAATAAAAACAAATGTGCATCCAAAAATAACAACAGCTAAAAATATAGCACATTTTACAGAGCAATTAAAAGCATTAGGATTTTCATTTGATTGGTCAAGAGTAATAGATACAACAGATCCAGAATACTACAAATGGACACAATGGATATTTATTCAATTATATAAACATGGATTAGCATATAAAGCAACAATGCCAATTAACTTCTGTACAGGATGCAAAGTAGGTCTAGCAAATGAAGAAGTTGTAAATGGTGTATGTGAAAGATGTGGAAGTCCAGTTGTACAAAAAGAAAAATCACAATGGATGTTAAAAATTACAGAATATGCACAAAGATTAATAGACGATTTGGATGATGTAGATTATCTAGAAAAAATAAAAACACAACAACGTAATTGGATTGGACGTAGTGAAGGTGCAGAAGTAAATTTTAAAATTGCTGGAACAGATGAAACATTAACAGTTTATACAACAAGACCAGATACATTATTTGGTGCAACATATATGGT
>OJLA01000389.1_pt1 | contig 38387 bp, 36 predicted proteins | sample 1596611 | NCBI WGS metagenome assembly OJLA01 (sample SAMEA4350168, study PRJEB24818) | metagenome | biome: human; feature: gut; material: faeces | place: Denmark | collected 2013-09
TTCATTCATGTCAGTAACAACATAACGAACCTGATTTTTTTCATGCCAATCAATAGAGTATAGATAGTCATCAATTGTTTTTTGAATTCTATCTGGTAATACATCATTAATCATGTGACTATTAGGACCATACATTACAAATGCATATTTACCAGATGAACTTTTTAAATTTTTAAACTCGTCCATGCAAAGAACATAACAAAATGGAATTCTGCCAATTGAAACAAATGATTCAAAGACATCGATAACAGTTTGAATTGAAACATGTCTTTTATTAGCTACTGCAGTAAAAGATATATCATCCTTTAAATCCTCTAAAATATTTAATTTATTGTTAGTTGAAAGAGACTGCTTAGGATTTAATCCAGCTATTTTATCAACAAATATTTTAGAACAATCCTTGCATAAAAATCTATGATATGTTAAGGATACAAATGTTGGCTCATTAGCATAATACTCATCTTGAAAACAACGTTGTTTTTTTACCATTAGAAACAACATTTGTAGAACTACAATTAGGAAAAATATTGATTTCTTTTGGTTTAAGATAAGATTCAATAAAAAAGCCATTATCTTTTATAGTTTCGTTTGTAATTGTTAGTCTATTATGATTTTCTTCTTTAATTTTAAGTAAAATTGATTTATAATATATTTAAATACCTCCTGTTTTTTTAATGTTTTCATCATCAACATCATTATAGAACAAGAGGTATTTTTTTAATATTATTATCTACCTAAAATTTGAAAGTTTTGAAAAATACTATTTACTTTAGAATTGAAAATACTATCTACCTACCTTAGATTTTAAAGAGCCTTAAATTTTTGAGCGTATTCATGTAAATCAATTTTCTTCATATATAGTGGTATACAACTATAAACTACAAAAGCCAAAAAAATAAGTTGTTTATTTACTAAAGAACCTATTTGTACCCTATTCGATGATTAAATTGATGCGTAATAACTATTATTTCAGTATTGAATTCTTTTTGCTTAAATGATATCATATTATTGCCTCGTAAGGGTAATAGTTCATTTGTATTATAGGAAACAGTTGTGTTAGAATAGAGATAAAAAATAGAATCTTAGTATTGTAAGATAACTTAATCTTACGTTTACTACTATACAAGGAGTAATATTATGAATATTGTAGTTGTAATTGCAGGTGGTGTTGGCTCGAGAATGGGAGCTAATGTTCCTAAGCAGTTTATCAAAGTAAAAGGTAAACATGTATTGGCTTATACTCTTGAATCATTTCAAAATAATAATTTAATAGATGCAATTGAGGTTGTATGTATTGATGGTTGGGAAAATGATGTTTGGGAATATAAAACTAAATATGGTTTTTTTAAGTTGAAATGGATTACAAAGGGTGGTTCTTCTGCACAAGAATCAATCAGGAATGGAGTATATAATTTGAAAGATAAGGTGTCTGATAAAGATAATATTATTATACACGATGGTATTAGGCCTTTAGTTGAAGATTATGTTCTTGAGGATTTAATAAAAAAATGTAATCAATATGGAAATGCTGTAACATCAATCCCATATAATGAGCAAATTTTTTTAATTGATAATGAAATATCAACAATAAAGTATATTCCAAGGGAAACATTAAGAAGGGTAGCGACGCCTCAAGCATATAAATTTGATTTATTATATGAAAAATATCAAGAAGCATTTACAAAAAAAATTGGAATTTATGGTTCATCATATACTAATACAATGATGGTAGATTTAGGTGTAAGGTTGTATTTTGCAGCTGGCTCTGATAGAAATATAAAACTTACTACTAAAGGCGATTTAGAAATCTTTGAAGCAATGCTTGAAAAGGGTGCAAATTAATATGGATAAGATGGAACTAGAAGATATAAAGTACGTGGCCGAATCCTGTTTGATAGATTTTACAAAATTTAAAAATTGCAACATTTTGATTTCTGGTGGTACTGGTTTTATTGGAACATTTATTGCTAATGTATTTAGATATAGGAATAAATATTTTGAAGATAATGTAAAGATTTTGTCTTTATCCAGAAGAAAAGTTGAATCAGATGATACATTTAGTAGCATTAAATGCGATATAAATAAAGAAATTAAAATTGATGATGATATTGATTATGTAATTCATTTGGCATCAAATACTCATCCTAAGCAATATAAAGAGGATCCTGTTGGAACAATTACAACAAATATTATTGGTTGTAATAATTTATTAAAACTTTCTAATGAAAAAAAAATAAAAAAATTCTTGTTAGCATCAAGCGTTGAAATATATGGTGAAGGTAAGGAAAAACCAGTAGATGAAACATATTCTGGATATATTGATTGTAATAGTGTTAGAAGTGGTTATAATGAATCTAAACGTTTATGTGAATCGTTATGCCAATCATATAAGGAACAATATGGATTAAATTTCGTTACTGCTAGATTATCTAGGATTATTGGTCCAGATACAAAAGAGGATACGAAAGCTATTGGTCAATTTATGACTAAGGCATTAAATGGTGAAAATATTATTTTAAAAAGTTATGGAAATCAACGGTTTTCTTATACTTATGTTTCAGATGCTGTTCACGCTTTACTAATCTTACTTGATAAAGGGTTAAATGGAGAGGCATATAATATTGCTGCAGATGCGGATAATATGACTTTAGGTGATTATGCAAAGTATATTGCATCATTAGCACAAAAACGTGTCATTTATGAAATTGAAAACAATCCGTCGGTGTCCAAAGCAACATATGCTTTATTAGATACAAAAAAAATAAGGCAGTTAGGTTGGAAACCGAAGTATACAGTAAAAGAAGGCTTAAAAAGAATGTTTTATATAAAAAAAATAAATAATTGAAATAACCATGCGTATTCAAAAACAATTTGAATCTAAATAAGTAATTATCTAATTCAATAATGAAATTATCACATTTGGTTTTAGACCAATCTTTAAAATAAAAGAATTTGTTTTTAATTTCTTTAATAGTTGTTCGTGATTACTCTGATTATTACCGATTTTTTGAGCCAGTATTTTACTTTGTTACTAGATTTCCTTTTGACTGAAAAGTCAGGCAAACTTGGTTTTATCCTAATGTAAAATCTAGGATTAACGCATGATTTGTACAAAGTAATAAGCATATCAAAATTCATAGCATATATGTTATGAGGTTCTTTCCAAAGTAAGGTAGATAGGTAGATAGATGTCTACCTTAGAATTGAAAGGACAAAAATGAAAGATGGTAAAAACTATCCAAACTAGGGTAGATAATTTACCATCTTTTTTGATAATGAAAACATTAAAATATAAGTAATTATAAATTAGTTCTTTTTACGTGGCTTCCTATATATTTTAGAAACATCAACACGTTTATAAGCTGTAACACCACTATTAATTATGTACATAATTCTATTTCTAAAATGAGTAAAATTTAGATAGCCGAAGGCAATTCTTTTAATAAACTTAATTTGATTATTAATACCTTCAATATAACCATTATGTAATTTTCTTTCACCAAAGCGAATAAAAGAATTTATTATTTCCTGTTTCCAATTATAAAACATAGATTTTAAATCAATAAATTCTTTTATATTAGCATCAGAAGCTTTTGAAATCCAATTGTCTAACCAGTCAGACGAATCTTCATATTTAACAGTTCTGATTCCGTATAAAAAATCCTGTGTTATTTTATAAGCACTAGTTAAGTCTGGATCCAAACTAGTTGCATAATTTAAAATTGTATTAACATCACAATATTTTTTAGTTAAAGGATTGTATAAATTGTCCCCTTCAACATCTATATAATAAGTTGAAAGAATTCTCCAGTAACGCTTTAAAATTCTATATTCGGGAGAATCAACTTTAAATTTTGATTGAATTCTAATACGTACTTTATTAAAGGCATCTTCAACATAACGTAGAAAATGGAAAGTATCAATTATATGCGTAGCATTTATAAAATGGCGCTTTATAATTGACCTATAAGATTCATTCATGTCAGTAACAACATAACGAACCTGATTTTTTTCATGCCAATCAATAGAGTATAGATAGTCATCAATTGTTTTTTGAATTCTATCTGGTAATACATCATTAATCATGTGACTATTAGGATCATACATTACAAACGCATATTTACCAGATGAACTTTTTAAATTTTTAAACTCGTCCATGCAAAGAACATAACCAAATGGAATTCTGTCAATTGAAACAAATGATTCAAAGACATCGATAACAGTTTGAATTGAAACATGTCTTTTACTAGCTACTGCAGTAAAAGATATATCATCCTTTAAATCTTCTAAAATATTTAATTTAATGTTAGTTGAAATAGACTGCTTAGGATTTAATCCAGCTATTTTATCAACAAACATTTTAGAACAATCCTTGCATAAAAATCTATGATATGTTAAGGATACAAATGTTGACTCATTAGCATAATACTCATCTTGAAAACAACGTTGTTTTTTACCATTAGAAACAACATTTGTAGAACTACAAATAGGACAAATATTGATTTCTTTTGATTTAAGATAAGCTTCAATAAAAAAGCCATTATCTTTTATAGTTTCATTTGTAATTGTTAGTCTATTATTATTTTCCTCTTTAATTGTAAGTAAAATTGATTTATAATACATTTAAATACCTCCTGTTTTTTTAATGTTTTCAATTATCAACATCATTATAGAACAAGAGGTATTTTTTTTATATTATTATCTACCCAAGATTTGAAAGTTTTGAAAAACACTATCTATCTTAGAATTGAAAATGCTATCTACCTACCTACCTTGGATTTTAAAAAGCCTGTTATGAACTGATATGCTTTTTTGCATATTATTTTAAATTAGTACTTTTGTTTTTCTTGTAAAAGTAAGTCTCTAAGATCCTTACCATCAAGGAATTTAAATAGCTTTAATAAATTGATTTCATAATTACTTCTAAAAGACTTAATAATTCGCATTTTTGAACCATTTCTAAACACAGGAGCTATTAATACGAGTAATGTATTAATCATTTTTCTGATTAAATATAAATTAGCATTAGCTATTTTATCCATTGTTAAAGAGTAATGTAATTGATTTTCAACAGACCAATGACCTCTAATAGCTAAAGCAATAGTTTCTACATCAGTTAATCAGATATAAAATATCTGTATTCAATAGATTCAGCTTTAGAATGAATATTCCAAATCTTTTTTTCTATGACAAACGGTCGATTTTAAATCTTTCCATTCATCATCTTGATAAAAAGAATTAGCTTTACCATCTCTAATGATTTTAACATTTTCTTTTTGGCAGTTCATAGCATCAGCAGTGACGATTTTTTTTATATCAAGAGTTGATAAAACCTGTTGAGCAGTAGGAATTTCATTTGTTTTCTCATTTATTACTACACTTTTAACACACAATTGATTAGAAAGTAAGCGTGTAATATATTACGGTTAAAAAAATAACCATAAGCATCTAAAAACTTATGGCAGCATTAAAGTCCTGATTTAATCAGGATTTTAAATTTTGTTTTTGAATTTTTAAATTATTAGGTAAAGTAATAGAATATGGTAATAATTTTCTTAATTCATTCTCATTAGGATTAATTCTTCATTATAATTATCATCAACAGTTATTAAAATATCTTTAATACTTAATGTTAAATTAGAAGCTGAATTATTAGTTTTGATTTCATCAGTAATATCTATGAAAGTATTATTTGAAAATTCTTTTTTCCATTTATAAAACGTAGCAGGTGATAAATTATTTAGCCTGTAATATTCAAGTGTAGTGCCATTAAAAGTAGTAGCGTTATCAATATAAGTTTTTTAATCTTTAAGTGTATATTTCATTAATAAAACCTCCATACACTTAAATTATAAAATAAAGCTTACTTATATTAAATCCGTAGTATATTGGAAGCTTACATTAGAAACACCCCAAAAATTCATAATTTGATTATTAGGGACCTTATTTTCCGTGTTATAAAGTCTACCACTGCCTTTTAAAGCTTTACCATCAATAGCTAAAATATCTAAAGCTTCATCATCTTTAGCAACATTTTGATTAACAACTAAATCAATAGTGTCTGTTAAAAATTCAATAATAGCATTTTCTAATGTTTCACTATTAATTTTAGAAAAAACTCTCATATAAGTATCGTGAACTGGTAATGTTTCAGGATATTCAATGAATTGTTCTGAAAACCATCTTTTATCTTCTGCAAAATCAGCTATTTCCTGCCATGACTCTCTTATATCTAAAAAAGCTAAAAAGGTAATAACAACAATGAATTTTGTTGAATATGTACATTTGAGTTTGATTCTAGAATCAATTACATTATCAAATAAATTAATAAATTCTTTAAATTTTTCACCATTATCAAGAAATCTATTTTCCATAAAAAGCATTTTATAATCTTTAAATTTTTCTTTATATTTACTTATTGTATAGTTTATTTTAGCCATTTATTTTTACATCAAATCCGAAAGAATGAAATATCTCATATACCTTATCATCACATTTTGATAAGTAATACCTTTTATTTACCTGCACTAGTGATAATGTAGATAATATATTTTCAATATCACTTATAGAATAACATTTATTATTAAATTCATTAGATATCATATTAGAAACTCTAATAGTTTCACTAAGTACAATTTCATTATTAATAAATTTTTCGTTAAATTTATGATATATCATATTTAAAGCAGTATGTTGTAATCTATATTTTGAAATGTTAAAGGTTTTAGTAATAGCTAGTATCATTATAGTATCAGCATATTTTTTATGCGTTTTTAATTGTCCAGTATAAATATTTTTAAAAAGTAGTGATAAAAAATAATAAAAACCATATTCTAAAATAACAATATCACCTTTAATAAGGCCTTGTGATGGAATAAAACCATCCTGTTCAGGAATAGTACCGCAGTAGTAATCAACAACTCTAATATTTTTATAATCTCTACGTTCACAATGTCCTTTATATAGACGATAATGATCTTTATATTTATTAACATAATAGCCTTTTGTCTTATATTTTAATAGCCAATCAGGATAATTAGCCATAATAAGCACCTCACATTACACGCGTGTAATTATTAGACTTTTTCTAGTCTTGTCAATAGGTTTTTGAAATTTGTTCGTGCGTTTATCCTAATGTAAAATCAATCATACTTTCAATTATATTTTTTTTATGGTATAATCAATACTGTTCAAAATATAAAATAAAATTGAGGAATTAATCATGAGAATTTTACATATACCAAACTATTATAATCCCCATATTGGTGGAATTGAAACAGTTGCTGAAGATATTGTTAATTCCCTTAAAGATAAACATGAACAAAGAGTAATTTGCTTTAAAGATTCTAAAGGGACAGTAACTGAAAATGTAAATGGAGTTTTAGTAACTAGAGTTAGCTGTATAGCTAAGGTTGCTAGTCAATCAATTGCTCCTGGATATAAAAAAGAATTAAAAAAAATTATGAATGAATTTAAACCAGAGGTTGTAATTTTTCATTATCCTAATCCTTTTGTGGCTGCATTTTTAAGAAAATACTTAAAAAGAAATTTTAAATTTGTATTATATTGGCATTTGGATATTGTTAAGCAAAAAGTTTTAGGTAAACTTTTTAATCCCCAAACAAAAGCTTTATTAGAACGAGCTGATATTGTTGTTTCTACAAGTCCAAATTATGTTGAAGGATCAAAGTGGTTAACTAAGTATAAATATAAGACAACTATTATTCCTTGCTGCGTTAGTGATGATATTGATAACATCAGTGAAGATGTTTTAGTAAAATCAAATCAAATTAAAGAAGAAAATAAAAACAAAACGATTGTTTTTGCTTTAGGTCGTCATGTTGAATATAAAGGAATAATTCATTTAGTAAATGCATCTAAATATTTAGATGATTCTTTTAGAATTTATATTGCTGGTAAGGGACCTCTTACAGAATCACTAATAGAAACGGCTAAGGATGATAAAAAAATAACATTCTTAGGAAGAGTAGAACAAGTCGATTTAAAAGCGTATTTAAATGCATGTGATATCTTTGCATTTTCATCAATAACTAAGAATGAAGCTTTTGGTATTGCTCTTGCAGAGGCTTTAGCTTTAGGAAAAGCTTCTGTTACATTTACAATCCCAGGCTCTGGTGTTAACTATGTAAGTGTTAATAAAAAAACAGGAATTGAAGTACCTAATATGGATGATAAGGCTTTTGCTGACGCATTAATTAAACTTCAGCAGGATGAAAATTTAAGACATCAATATGAAATTGCTGCGAAAGAAAGATGCAATAATTTGTTTAGATTTAATGAATTTAAGGAAAATATAAATAAAATGATTGAGGAGTTATAATATGAAGCATGTAGTTATATTTAATGATCATTGGTGTAGTGGTGGCGTTGAGTCATTATGGACAAATTTAATAAAAAATATAACTACTGATGAGTTTGATTTTACTATTTTAGCTACTCAAAAGGAAACGGATATATATGATGGGATTCTTAATGAGCATAATGTAAATATTATAACTATTTTAGATAAGGTTATATCAAATCCGATTATAAGAACTAAAAAAAATATCAAAGGATTTAAGAATAAAATCAAAGAACTTAACCCTGATATATTACATATAAATTCATGTAATGCCTCAGGATTGAAATTAGCTTATATTGCTAAAAAATGTGGAATTAAGCATGTTATTGTGCATTCTCACAATACTTTAATTGAAGCTGATAAGCTAAAATTAAAGCTTTTAGCTCATAAAATATGGCAACGTAAATATTTATCAGCACCTGATGCATATTTTGGATGTTCAACCGAATCATTAGCATTTATGTTTAATACTAAAAAAGGGTATTTATTAAAAAATGGTGTTGATTTATCTAAATTTAAATTTGAAGAAGAATATCGAAATGAAATTAGAGGTAAATTTAATTTAAGACCAGATGATTATGTAATTGGTCATGTTGGTAGATTTTGTAATCAAAAAAATCATAAATTTTTAATTGATATTTTTAATAACTATTTAAAAACTAATAATGGATATTTAATGCTTGTAGGTGAAGGAGAATTAAGAGAAAAAATAGAAGAATATGCTAATTCTTTAGGAATAAAGAATCATATTATATTTGCAGGTACAACAAGTGAGGTCTATAAATATTATAGTGCTTTTGATTTATTTGTATTACCTTCTCTTCATGAAGGTTTACCTGTTGTTGCAATTGAAGCTCAAGCGACTGGTCTTCCTGTAATTATGGCAGATACAATCACACAAGAAGCTAAAATTACTACAAATGTTTCTTACCTACCTTTATCAGATATGGATTTATGGGTATCTCGGATTAATCAATATAAAAATATTGAAAGAAAAGATACTAAAGAAGAAATAACAGCTTCTGGTTTTGATATTAAAGATTCAGCAAATAAATTAATTAAATTTTATCAAAACATGTAGGGAGGTAATATATTGAGTACATTTATTTATATGAGTGGAATGGTCCTATATGGACTTTTTACCTTTATTCTAGAATATCATTCTAAGAATAAAGAAAAGTATAGTGTAGTTAAATATAGAATAATATATGTATTATTATTTATACTATCAATATTACCTCTTACTTTAATATCAGGACTAAGATATAATGTAGGAACTGATTATAATCATACATATGCTCCTCATTTTATTGATAAAAATTGGGATTATTCGGAATTTTTATTTATATGGGTTAATCAATTTTTAAGACTATTTACGTCAAATCCAGTAATTTTGTTCTTGTTTATGGCAACAGTTACGCATACTTTTTTACAACTTGCTATTACAAGAATATCACCAAGATGGTGGTTTTCAGCCGTTTTAGTTGTATGTATTAATTTCTTTTCTGTTTCTTTGAATCAGTCAAGGCAAATGATGTCGGTTGCGATATATGCTTATGCATTTACATTCATACATGAACATAAATTAGTTAAATATTTAATTTTTGCTATATTAGCCGGATTATTCCATTATGGATGTTTAATTTTGATTCCAGTATATTTTATATTCAATTTTAAATTTGTTAAAAAGTATTATTTAGGAATATTTATTGTAACTTTGTTCTTGGTTCCAGCTATGTGCTTGTGTTTTAAACAAGTTATTCTACACACAAAATATGAATACTATTTTACAAACCCTAATTATTATACAAATCAATCAATTGAAGCATATTTTATTGCATCGTTAATAGTAGAAGGATTTGCAATTTTATGGGCAGATAATTTAATTAAAAAATATGGTGATTTAGCAATAGGATTAATTTTATTAAATGGAATTGCTTTATGTATTGGTTTTGCAAGCTTTTTTATTAAAATAAATGAGCTTACAGCAAGAATATATTTGTTATTTTCGTTTGGACAAATATTTTTAATTCCTATGATAGTTGAATCAGAAGATAATTATTGGATGAAATGGTATATTGTTATAGCATTAGTATCTACAGTCACATTATCATCATCATATGTTATCTATAGGCAATTACATCACGAGATTTTTCCATATCGTTGGATTTTTAATAAGTAAGGAGGAATAAAAAATGTACATTTATTTGATTTCTGCATTAATTACGGGAATATTTTTGTATTTTTCAGAATTTTTTTATAAAAGAAAAAAAGAAAATTCCAAAAATTATTATTTGTACATTTTTTTCTTTGTACTTGCAATTATTCCTTATTTTTTTGTATCAGGCTTTAGATATGGAGTTGGTACGGATTATTTCTATACTTACTTTCCAAGATTTTATCAGATAATGGGAGGTAGTAATGGTTACACAGAATTTTTATTTACAGGGTTAAATAAATTTATTTTGTTATTTACAGATGAAGCACAATGGTTATTTATTATTACCTCCTTTATTTTTGTATTATTTATGATGTTATCAATTAAAAAAATGACTCATCATTGGTATATTGGAGGAATTTTATTATTACTTTCAAATGTTTATCTGATTTCACTAAGTAATATTAGACAATATTTAGCTATTTCAATTGGAATATATGCTTTAAGCTTTGCTTGTGATAGAAAATATATCCAGTTGATTGTTTTTGGAACGCTTTCGGTATTATTTCATTATACGGCAGTATGTATGATTCCAATATACATCATTGGACTCGTTTCAAAGTTTCCTAAATTTAAAAAATATGCTTTTTTCTTTTTAATTGTTATAATTGCTTTAAGCCCAACCTATATTCCTCTTACAAAAGCAATCTTAAAAAATACACGTTATATTAAATATTTTGAAATAACTGGGGTTCCTCGTCCATTATATTTTTATTTAATTCCTTCGGGAATTACTTTGCTTATAGCTTTGGTTTTCTATAAAAAGGTAAGTAGTTATAATCAATATACATTTACTTTACTTGTATGTTTGACTTTAGCAACTATAATTGGAATTTTATCAATTTTTAATCCAATTGTAGAAACAATGTCTCGAGCATGTAACTGGTATTACTGGTCAATAATTTTTATTGTACCAATGTTTTTAGATTTATTTAAACAAAAATGGATAGGGATACTGATTACAATTAGTTTAATTTTAATTATAAGTAGTTCTACATATTACTTAATTGTTGTCTTAGGACATCATGAGGTTTTACCATATCGTTTTTTCTTTTGGAAAGATCATTTTATATATTAAGACTAAGGAGAATTTTTATGTTAACATTATATTGCATGACTCATAAAGTTGTTGAAGATAGAAGAATACCTAAGGATAGGACAATGATGCTTGTAGGGGCGTATAATAAGGATATTGATAGATCTGATTATATTAAAGATGATCTTAAAGATAATATATCTAACTTAAATTCAAGCTTTTGTGAGCTTACCGGTTTGTATTCAATTTGGAAAAATGATACAAAGTCTGATTATGTGGGACTTGAACATTATCGTAGGTTATTTTCCAAAAGAAAAATCAATATTTTCAATTATAAGGTTATTAAAAAAAATAAAATAGAAAAATATCTTGAATCTTATGATATTATTTTACCGGTAAAGCATTGTTGGCCACATGAAGTAAATCTTATAGACCAATATAAGCATGAACAAGTACCCTCTGACATTGAAGCCTTAGAGGTACTTATTCATGAGGATTTTCCTCAATATGTAGATGCTTTTAACAAGGTAATGTACAATAATAATTGGGCTTATAATTATAATATGTTTGTGTGTAAAAAGAGTCTAATTGATGAGTATTGTTCATTCTTGTTTGATGTTTTATTTAAACTTAAGGATAGAATTAATATAAACGATGGAAGAGATAACTATCAAGCAAGAGTCATTGGCTTTTTATCAGAAAGATTATTTAATGTTTGGATTGCGTATAAAGGAAATTTAAAAATAAAAGAGCTTGAGGTCGCAACCTTAGGAGACAAGCCTTTATATGATTTGAAAAGAAGGATATATCGCTTATTCAAATGGCATAAGGCTCGTAAAGAACTAAAGAAGAGGGGATAATATGTTAACTTTTTTAATAATGGCTGGCGGAAAAGGTGAAAGATTTTTTCCTCTTTCGACTAAAGCAAGACCAAAACAGTTATTAAAGGTGTTTAGTGATAAATCATTAATTGAATTAACCTATGAAAGAATATTACCTATGGTAGATAGTGCCAAGCAAATTTTTGTATCTACTAATGAACTGCAGGTTAAAGCTTTAAAAGAGGAATTAAAAGATATACCAGAAGAAAATATTATAATAGAACCAGCATTTAGGGATACGGCAAGTGCGATTGCTTATGGTTCATATATTATTTCAAAATATTATGATAATCCAACAATCTGTGTTTTAGCATCAGATCATTTAATTTCTGATGGTGATAATTTTAGAAATACAATCAAAATTGCAACAGATTGTGCTTTAAATGGTAATATTGTAACATTAGGTATTAAACCAACATATCCTGAGGTAGGATATGGTTATATTGAGGTAAAAGAAACCAAAATAAACACTCCTGTTGAGGTTCTGGCATTTAAAGAAAAACCTAGTTATGAAATTGCTCAAAAATATTACGAAAGTGGAAATTATTTATGGAATAGTGGAATGTTTATTTTTAACTATAATGTAATAAAAAATGCTTTTTCATTATATTCTCCTAAGCATTTAGAAGTATTAAGTAAAATGAATATTTCTAAAAATGAAGGAATTAAAACAGCTAAGGATATAAGTAGTATTTTTGAAGAATTCCCTAAAATATCAATCGATTATGCAATTATGGAGCATGCTAAAAATTTGTATTGTATTCCTTCAAATTTTGATTGGTCTGATGTTGGATCATATAAAGCGTTTGATGATTTATTTTCACATGATTTAGATGGAAATGTAATTAGGAATGCTAAAACGATGCTAATTGATTCTCATAATAATATAATAATTTGTGATGGAATAACACAAAAGATTAATTTAATTGGAATTTGTGATAAAATAATAGTATCTACAAAAAATAATTTGTTGATATGCAATAAGGATAGGATGCAGGAAATAAAGAAACTTCTAATGTAGGAGGTAAGGTCATGATTTTATTTTTAAAACCATATTTTGAACCTAAAGTATGGGCTGGAACGGAATTAAATAAAATATATGATTGTAAGCATGGAACTGGTGAAGCTTGGATTGTATCGGGCTATGCTCAAAAGTCATCAATTATAAATAATGGACCATATAAAGGAAAAACATTGCGATATTTATGGCGTGAGCACCCAGAGCTATTTGGTAGTATTGCCTATGAAGAGCCAGAATTCCCTGTATTAATTAAGTTAATATCATCCTCAGAGGATTTATCAATTCAGGTTCATCCTGATGACGAGTATGCACTAAAAAATGAAAATTCGTTAGGTAAATTTGAGTGTTGGTATGTATTGGATGGAAATGAAGCTAAAACTGTTACTTTAGGAACTAAGGTAAAAAACAAGTTTGAACTTGAAAGTCTAATCAAACAAAAACTTTATAATGAATTTTTATATGAACAAGCAATTAATCCTGGTGATTTAGTTATTGTTAATCCTGGCACGGTTCATGCACTTCATAAAAATTCATTTGTTCTTGAAATACAAGAATCATCAGATGTAACCTATAGACTTTATGATTATGATAGAATACCTAAAAGAGATCTTCATATTGATAAATCAATGGATGTTATTAAATATAATGATCCTAGCAATAATATATTCTCATTTAAGGAAAATTCAACATTTAAAAATAAACATTTTAATGTTTATCGCTTAGAGGTTGATGGTGTTTGTGAATATGAAAATAAAGGATTTGAAATTTTTTATGTATTAGATGGTGAGGGTATAGTAGATGGTAAAAAGATCCACCAAGGAGATACATTCATTTTTACTTCGGAAAAAGAGAATGTTACCTTCAGTGGTCATTTATCTTTAATAGGTGTATTACCTAAAATAAGGGAGACAAGAAAGCTAATGAGAAAAACAGCGTTAATTACGGGAGCCACCTCGCAAGATGGCTTATACATGATTGAGTTTTTGCTTAAGAAAAATTATGAAATACATTTGTTACTTGAGTCAAAGGCTGATTATGAAAATAAATATTTGAAAAAATATTTTGAAAATGAAGATTTATATGAAAAAAGAATTTTTGTTAGTATTGGTAATTTAACTGATTCTACCGTTATTTCTAAAATAATTGAAAAAATAAAACCAGATGAAATATATAATTATGCATCTCAATCACATATTAATTTATCATATGATATTCCTGAATATACCACTAATGTAAATGCTTTAGGTATTTTAAGAATATTAGATGCAGTAAAGCAATTAGAATTAAACACTAAGATTTTTAATTTATCATCTTGTTATTTATTTGATGGTAAGATTGTACCTCAAAATGAAAAAACACCGATGAATCCATTAAGTCCATATGCAGTTTCAAAGTTGTATAGTTATTATATTGTAAAATCATATCGTGAAAATTACGGAATGTATGCAGTTAATGGTGTATTCTATAATCAAGAATCTCCATATAGAAAAAATGGATATGTTTCTAAAAAAATCATTGAAGGTGTAAAGAGAATTTCTAAGGGACAAGACTATGTTCTTCATTTAGGCAATTTAAATGCAGAACGTGAATGGGGCTTTGCTAAAGATTATGTTTATGCTTCATACCTAATGCTTGAGCAAGATAATCCTAAGGATTATGTTGTTGGTACAGGTGTAACTTATTCAATAAAAGATTTTGCTAAAGAAGCGTTTAAATTAATTGGTGTTGAACTGTTGTTTAAAGGCGAAGGATTAGATGAGGTAGGCTATGATGCTAAAACCGGTAAGGTATATATTGTAGTTGATTCTAAATTTATCAGACTAAATGAACCGAAAACGTTATGTAGTGATGCATCATTATTTGAACATGATATGAATTTTAAAATTAGAAATGACCTTCCTGTTCTAATTAAGCAAATGTACGAGGAAAGCGAATGAAAAAATTAATAATATTGTTATTAGCATTATTGGGGATATTAATCGGCTGTAGTCATGAAGAAATACTAGAATATAATATGTTTTATCGATATGAAAATAATGAATATATTGATATTAATTTTTATAAAAATGGTTCCGAAGAAAATGCTAATGATATTTTATGTCTTATTGATTACTGGAATACAATGCTTGACCATGAGCATGTTAACGATACTAAGAATAATCTTGCAGCTTTAAATGTTAATAAATATGCAACCTTAGATGCAAAATTAGTTGAACTTATTGAATATACGATTGATTTAAGCACATCATATAAGGTTGTAAATCCTTTGTATGGTACATTAAAGGATTTATGGGATTTACATATGATAACGGAAGAATTGCCCACTGAAAATGAATGTTTAACGCAAATAGAAGTATCACTTTCAACACGAGTTGCAATTAATGACAATGATGTTCATTTACTTGGTGATGGACTAATAGATTTAGACTACATAAAAAAAGGTTTTATCGGAGAAAAAATTAAGGAATATTTGATATCAAAAGGAATTGACCGTTATGTTATAAATTATAATGCTGATTTAGTTCTTTATGGAAAAAATAAAAATGGTGGTTCTTTTGAAACTAGTTTTTATGGAATGAAAAATGGAACTTATAATTTAAGTGATATAACTTTAGCAAGAGTGACGGCAGACAATAATTGTTTTTACACTAAAGATGGAAGACGTTGGGCTGACATCCCCTCTTTTGTGACGGGAGTGCCTAATGATACTTTTGAAACATTATTTGTTCTAGGTGATGATGCTTTAAAGAATTCAATATTGGCTTATGCTTATTATAGTCTTGAGGTAGAAAATGTTAAATTAGATGAAGAAAAAAGTAACATTATGTTTGCCGGATATAGAGATAAGAATTTAGTATATCGGTCAGTAAAATTAGAAAATTTACTTGTAGATGAAAGGTGATTATTATGTACGATTATTTAATAGTTGGTGCAGGCTTATATGGTGCAGTGTGTGCGCATGAGCTTGCAAGAAAAGAAAAAAAAGTTCTTGTAATTGATAAAAGAAATCATATTGCCGGAAATATATATACCGAAAATGTTGAGGGAATAAACGTTCATAAATATGGAGCTCATATTTTCCACACATCTGACAAAATTGTATGGGATTATGTAAATCAATTTGCTGAATTTAATAATTATATTAATCAGCCAGTTGCTAGGTATAAAAATGAATGTTACAATCTTCCTTTTAATATGAATACATTTACTAAGCTTTGGTCTGATGTATTTACACCAGAAGAGGCTATGAAACGTATCGAAGAGGAGAAGAAGGCTTATAACGTTGAAAATCCAAAAAATCTTGAGGAACAAGCAATTAATCTTGTTGGACCAACAATTTATGAAAAGCTTGTAAAAGGATATACTGCTAAGCAATGGGGACGTCCTTGTCGAGAGCTTCCAGCATTTATTATTAAAAGATTACCGGTAAGATTTACTTTTGATAATAATTATTTTAATGATCGTTATCAAGGAATTCCCATTGGTGGATATACTAAAATGATTGAAAAAATGCTTCGTGGTATTGAGGTTAGATTAAATTGTGATTATTTTAAAAATAAAGAAGAACTTGATAAAATTGCAAATAAAATAATCTACACAGGACCAATTGATGAATACTATAATTATTCACTTGGTAATTTGGAATATCGTTCGATTCGTTTTGAAACAGAAGTTTTAAATACTAATAATTATCAAGGAAATGCGGTTATAAATTACACGGATTATGATGTTCCTTATACACGTATTATTGAACATAAGCATTTTGAATTTGATATAACATCACCTAAAACAGTTATATCTAAAGAATTTTCATCAACCTGGAAATTAGGTGATGAGCCTTATTATCCGGTTAATAATGATAGAAATAATGAATTATATAAAAAGTATAAAGAATTATCACAAAAAGAAAATAAGGTTTTCTTTGGTGGTAGACTTGGAGGCTATAAGTATTATGATATGGATGATACTATAATGGCAGCCTTTGAATTTTTAAAAAATGTAAAGTAGGTTTAAAATGGAAACGGAAAAAAGCACAAAATCAAACATAAAAAAGAATTATTTTTATAATATGATGGCAAAACTTATTATGCTTTTAGTACCAATTTTAGTTACGCCTTATTTATCAAGAAAATTAGGCGCAGATGGAAATGGCAGATTAAGCTATATTGCCTCAATTGTTTCCTATTTTGTGCTTTTGGCCAATATAGGAATAGAAACTTATGGTCAAAGAATTATTGCAGTTCACCAAAACGATACGGGATATTTAAAAAAGATAACCTTAGAAATTGGTATTTTAAGGATATTACTTACTATTTTTTCTCTTGTTTTATATTATGTTATTTTTGTTATAATTTATCAAAAAAATCAAGTGCTTTATGCACTTTATGGCATCACGCTTTTAATGACAGCATTTGATTTTAGTTGGTTTTTCCAAGGAATAGAAGATTTTAAAATTTTGGCATTATCTAATATGATATCAAGAATTGCTTATATCCCTTTAATATTTATAATGGTTCATGACCAAAGTGATATAAATATAGCAGCTATTTTAACAATTCTTTCTACTGCTGTTCCTTATGTTTTATGCATGCCCAAAATGCTGGCCTTTTTTAAAGGTGTTAAAATGCCATTTAAGCTTCATCCCTTTGATCATTTTAAGCCATGTATGGTTTATTTTATACCAACTATAGCAATTCAAATATACACAGTTCTTGATAAAACGATGATAGGTCTTATTACAAAATCTGATTTTGAAAATGGTTATTATGAACAAGCCGAGAAAATCGTTAAATTACCTCTTACGGTTATAACAAGCTTAAATATTGTAATGAGGTCACGTATATCATATTATTATTCAATGGGACGAATAGGTGATATTAAATTATTAATGAATAAATCATGTCATTTTACAATGTGTATGTCAATTCCTATTTGCTTAGGATTATGTGCTGTTGCAAGTAATTTTATTCCTATTTATTTAGGTGAAGGTTATGAAAAATGTATAAATTTACTTTACGTTTTTTCACCAATTATAATTATTATAAGTCTTAGTAATTTCTTGGGTACGCATTACTATACACCATTTGATTTACAAAAGATTAGTAATAGATTTTTAATTATTGGCGCATTAATCAATCTTGTTTTAAATAGTTTTTTGATTTATTTCTTTAAATCAATTGGAGCTGCAATTGCCTCTGTAGTTGCAGAAGGTGTAATAACCTGTTTATATATTTACTTTTCTAGAAAAATATTTGAACCAATTAATTTTATAAAAATAGGGTATAAATATATTATTTCTGGTTTGTTTATGTTTGCAGCAGTATTTATATTTAATACTTTATGGATATATAGTGATTTTTCAAAATTTAAAGCTATTTCATATCTGGTTTTAGAAATTGGTATAGGAATTATTGCTTATTTTGGATTACTATATATTTTAAAAGACAGCTTTGTTTTTGATTCAACTAAAAAAGTTTTAAATAAACTAAAAAGAAGGTAGGGATTAAAATGAATTTAGAAGAAGAAATTATATGTGATTTTAAAGTTACTGAAAAAAGAAAAAGAATATGGCAATGTCAACTTGAAATGGTTAAATTGGTTAATTTAATTTGTAAAGAAAATAATTTAAAATGCGTAGCTGCTGGGGGTACTTTAATTGGTGCAATTAGACATAATGGATATATACCCTGGGATGATGACATTGATTTAATGATGCCAAGAGATGACTATGAAAAATTTTTAAAAGTAGCTCCTAGTTATCTAGATAATACTAAATATTTCTTGCAAACAAACGATACTGAAAGAATGTACTATAATGGACATGCTCAAATCAGAAATAATGAAACTACATGTCTAACAAAAAATATGTTTAATGATTTAAAATTAGGAAAGAATTGTGGAATTTGGATTGATATATTTCCTTATGATTATGTTGATGGCGTAAAACAAACTCGTAAAATAAAATTTTTACGTTCACTTTCTTATTCGAAAGCTACCAAAGATTATGGTAGGGGAATTAAAGGAATAGTAAAAAAAGTTATTGTTTCATTATTATGTCCAACAAAAGCCTCATGTGAAAGAAAAATTAAGAAAATAAAGCAGCTTGCAATGTCTTCTAGAAAAAAAGACTTTGTTGGTCTCATTACTTTTATGCCTGGATATGAAAAAAATGTTTGGAAATCTGAATGGTTTGATGAAACTACAATGCATAAGTTTGAAGATGTTGAAATAATGATTCCTGTTAAATATGATGAAGTATTGAGGCAAGAATATAATGATTATATGACTATTCCTACTGTCAAAGGTGAAAATATTCATGGTGAGTGTTATTTTGATTTAAATAAATCATATAAAGAATATCAAAATATAGCTAAGAAAGAGTTTGAAAAGCTTTTTGAACAAATTGATTATTAAGAGGTAGATTATGAAATACTATGTTAATGAAAATATTAAAAATACAGTTAGAGTTTTTCCAAGACAAAAAAGATATAATTGCTTAAGATATGATATGAATGAAAATCCCGAAGGACTTCCTAAAGATTTTGTTGATAGTGTTCTTAAGGAAATTACACCAGAATTTTTAGCAATATATCCAGAGCCTGATAAATTTTTAAATAAGTATGCAAACTTTATAGGAGCTCAATACGAAAACGTTGTTGCTACAAACGGATCAGATATGGCTATTAGATATATTCTTGAAACGTTTGGAGAAGTTGGCAAAAGTGTTGTAACGGTATCGCCATCATTTGAAATGTATTGGGTAAATTGCAATATTTTAGGATTAAAACATAAACCTGTAGCATATAATGAGGATTTAACAATTAATATAGAAAATATTATTAATGCTATCGATTTAGATACAAGAGTTGTCGTTTTGCTTAATCCTAATAATCCTGTTGGCAATGTTTATACAGAAGAAGAATTTAGACTTGTACTTAAAAAAACGCAAGAGGTTGGTGCTATTTTGGTTGTAGATGAAGCATATCACTATTTTTATAAAAATACATTTATTGATTATGCTTTAAAGGAACCAAATGTAATTGTGTTAAGAACATTCTCAAAAATGTTTTCAATAGCAGCATGTCGATTAGGCGTTGCAATAAGCAATCCTCAAATTATAGATTATATAAAGCGTGGTAAGTTAACATTTGACGTAAACTCTATCGCGTTATTATTTGGAGAAAGATTATTAGATCATCCAGAGGTTTATAAAGAATTAATTCGAATTCAAGATGAAGGCAAAGCCTATGTTTTAGCTAATTTAAAAGAAAATGGTTATGAATGTAGAGATTGCAGAGGAAATTTTATTTTTATAAAGCCTAAGCATGATGCTTTAATGGTTGTGAAGCAATTAGAAGAACAATATAATGTTTTGGTACATGGATATTCTAATGTATTATTAAAAAATTATATCAGAGTATCAACAGGATCTATAAAATCAATGGAAAAATTTTTAAAATATTTTTATTTAGTTGATAATAAATAAAAGGAGGCTATCCTTTATGGTGAAAGTAATAACATATGGTACATATGACCATTTACATCAAGGACATATTAATCTTCTAAAGCGAGCTAAAGCTTTAGGTGATTATTTAATCGTTGGTGTTACGACTGAAAATTTTGATATTAATCGTGGTAAAATCAATGTTGAACAAAGCCTTATGGAAAGAATTGAAGCTGTAAAATCTTTAGGAATTGCCGATGAGGTTTTTCCTGAAGAATATATGGGCCAAAAAATTGATGATATTAAGCGTTATGGAGTTGATATCTTCACTGTTGGTTCTGATTGGGAAGGTCATTTTGATTATTTAAATGAATATTGTAAAGTTGTTTATTTGCCACGTACTGAAGGTATTTCAAGTACGCAAATAAGAAAAAGTATTGAATATAAATTAGGTGCTATTGGGACTGATATAACTATTAATAAATTTAAGGAAAATGCTAAATATGTTAATGGCTTAGTTTTTAATTCAACTTATTTTGATGAACTACCTTTCTTCGATTTTTCAAATATTGATAAAATTGTTTCTTCATATGAAGAGCTTTTAAAGGAAAATGATATTATTTATGTCGCAACAAGACCAGAAAAAAGATATGATATCATAAAAAAAGCTTTATGTAATGGTAAGCATGTTATTAGTGAATCGCCAATTGCTTTATCAAAAGATGAATGTGAAGAATTATTTTCACTTGCTAGAAAAAATAATCTCGTGCTATTTGATTCAATAAAAACTGCTTTTTTATTATCATTTTCAAGACTAATTTTATTAATTAAAGGTGGAATAATAGGCGATGTAAAAGCAATAGATGCAACTTGTACAAGTCTTGAATTTAAAGAATGGATGAAGCAAACTAGCTTTTGTAATAGTATTACAGAATGGATTTCAATAGGGCTTTTACCTGTATTTAAAATTTTAGGTCTTAAATATCATAATATTTATTCAAAATCCTATGATGTTGATGGAATAAAAGGTGGATATTCTAAAATTAATATTGAATATGATAATGCATGCGCAACACTATCACTTGGTATAGGCGTAAAATCGGAAAGTGATATGAGAATATCTGGTACAAAAGGATATATTTATATTCCATCTCCATGGTGGAAATCTGAATATTTTGAAACACGTTTTGAAAATAAAAATCAAAATAAACCATATTATTATCAATCAGATGGAGAAGGAATAAGAATGGAGCTTGTGCATTTAGTTAATTGCATAAAGAAAAATATAAAAAATTATTATGTTGAAGAAGAAATTACACTAGCAGTAACAAGTACGATACAAGAGATTCTTAAGTAGGTGCAATATGATGAAAATTTTAAATAAATATGAAAATGCAGTTAAAACCTTCTTTGAAAGCAAATATTTTTTAGGATTAATAAGTATTTTAACAATTTTAAATTTTAGCTTTAATATTGGTATGTGGACCTATATTGAAGTAGGAATAATATTAAGTTTGATGATGTTATTTAAATCAAGATTTAATTATTTGCCAAGTATTGTTATTTTTATACTTGGTGGTGGTTTATCTAAAGTGCCGAATTTTAAAAGTTTTAGTTTTGTTTTAGCGTGTGTTGTTGGGGTAATATTGATTGCTACATTATTTTATTTTATTTACTGCAAAAGAAAAGAAATTTTATGTATAACTATTTCAAATAGTTTTATTATTACGACTATTTTACTTGCTATTTCAATGCTTTTAAGTATGATTACATCAGTAAAACCATTAACAACATTAGCGGCAACTGGTGGATTTTTAATTAATTTGCTTGTAATGTATTTTGTATTGCTAACCGTGAAGATTACAGATGATTCAAAAGAAGAATTAGCTAATAGCTTTGTAGCTATATTTTATGTGATTTTCATAATGGTTGTTATTCATTTTTTTAAATTACTTTCAAATCATGCATTTAAAGATTTATTTTTTGATAAAAAGTTATTTCATTTAGGGTGGGATTATAGTAATCATTATTGTGCAATGATGAATATAAGCTTTATCTTTGCATGCTATATTCTAATAACAAAATGGTACGAATTAACTTGGTATCAAAAGCTTTATTTTATTTTTCCACTTATTGGAACGATTCTAGTAAGTATTTTACTTTCATCAAGAGGGTCACTACTAGGTCTTATTGGAAGTGTTGGTGCAGCGTTTATCTTGATAATCATAAAAAATCGTAAAAATAAAAAGTTTGTTATAACGATGTGTAGTATAGCAATTGTTGGAGTATGCATTCTTGCTACACTATATTTTACTGGGGTATTTGATTTATTTGGTGATAAAAGAGCTGATGGTGATAATCATTTAAATGGTAGACAAGAATTATGGCCAGTTGCATGGAAACATTTTAAGGAAAACTGGTTACTTGGGACAGGCTATGGAACTCAAAGAATATTTATTTTAAGTGAAACACCACAAATTGTATATAATTATCATAATTATTTTTTCCAAATATCGACTGCTGGTATTATAGGAATTATTTGCTTTCTAGTTTATTTAGTGAATATTGGATGGCATTGTATTAAAAGAATTGATTGGTATTTGATTGTATTTGTTTCAATTCTTGCTACATTTATGATAAGTGGTTTTGTAGATACATTGTTTTTTTCAAATAAGATGATGCCATTATTTTCAATTTGCCTATGTTATATGGATTTAAAACGAAAAGAATTAGAAATTGAAGACAAATGGAATTACAAATTAAATTTATAAAAATTAGTAGGTGAGTTATGAGAAAAAATTATATTTCAATATTAAATGTTTTAGCCTGCATAGGTGTTGTTATTTTACACACATTTGAAACGGGCTACACATCTGATGCAAATTTTGTATTTGAAGTACTAATAAGAGCTATTGCATATTGTGCTGTTCCTGTGTTTTTTATGATAACTGGTGCGACATTAATTGATTATAGGGAAAGATATGACACTAAAACTTTTTTTAAGAAAAGGCTTTTAAAGGTAATCATACCTTTAATTATATGGTCTATAATCTATTTTATTATAAATTTCTTTAAAGGAAAATTTAGCATTAATGATTTATCTTTTAAATTTGTTTTTGAATATTTTTTTCTTGTGAAAACTAATCCAATCTTTTGGTTTTTCGTGGTAATAATTGGAATATATCTTGCAATACCTGTAATCTCTTTAATCCCTCAAGAATCTAGAAGAAAAGCTTTTTTATATATAATAATTATTACATTTGTCTTTAATCAATTTTTACCAGATTTGTTATATCATTTAAATTTGAATTATAATTATGATTTAAAATTTCCTCTTACGTACAGTGGATGGATATCATTTATATTCATTGGATATTATATTGATAAATATGAAATAGTAAAAAACCATAGAGTGATTATATATGTATTAGGTATTATAGGATTTTTAACAATGGTAGTACCAACTATATTTATTTCATATCATAAAAACGAAAGTTGTAGTTGGTTTGATGAATATTATGATGCACCTTGTGTACTTTATAGTGCTAGTGTTTTTTTGTTTTTTAAAAACAAGATAAATAATAATCAGATTGTGACGAAAATAATGCCGTTCTTTAATTTTGTTGCTCCCACAACTTTAGGAATTTATGTGCTTCATATTGCTATAAGAGATTTTTTAAGGTATTTTTATACATATTCTTATTTTGGTATGAATTTAGTACTAACACTGAGCATATTGACAATATGCTTCATAGTGGTTAAAATTGTACAAAAAATTCCAGGATTAAGGCATATTTTCCCATAGTAAACTAATATATTAGGAAATTGAAAGTATTTATATTTATTAATTTTTGTATTATAAACGTCAAGGTGAAAACATTGACACATTATAATAAATAATGTATAATCTAAACATATTTTAGCATAAGAAAGAGGTATTTATTATGGCTGAGCAAGTACAAGAAGAAGAGGGCATAACCTTAGGACAAATTTTTAAAGCAATGTTTTTTAATAAAATTAGATTTTTAATAGTATCAGTTGCTACATTTGTTGTATTATTATTAGGAATTTTGGTTGTATATAATCCAGGTAAAAAAACATATGTTGCAAAGTTTAAATATTCTGATATTAATATTGCAAACGGACATTATTCAAATGGAAAAACATTTAATACACTTGATTTGATTAATTTAATGGAAGAAGTCAAGCAAACAAATCTTGAAAAATATTCAGTTATCGATGTTGATAATATTATTGCTAAAAATGGGGTATCAATTACAGAGGATATTACGGTTAAGAAGACGGATACAACTGATTCTGCAAAGGATGAAAAAGAGTATATAACCTCGCATTATACTTTAACATGCAATGCAAAATTGTTCCCTGATTATAAGATTGCTAAGAGTTTTATGACTGATTTAATTAGTTATCCAGTTGCAAAGAGTAATTCTTTAGCTAATAGTATTGTATTTGATGAAAATTTAAAATTGTTTGAATCATCTAATATTTATTCAACTCAGATAAGCTATTTATCAAGTCAAAAAGATTATATTTTAGAAGGCTATAATTCTTTAATTGCATCTTATGGAGATGTCGCTTATAATAATGTAAATCTTTCAAGTAAAATTAAAGAAATTGAATTATTTTTTGAAAATAATAAATTGGAATTATTAAGTGACGAAATTACAAAGAACGGATATGTTAAGAACTTAAGTGCATATCAAAATAACTTAGAAACTCAAAGATATAATTTAGTTCTTGAATCTCAATATAATGAGAAGAAATTAGTAGAACTTAAGGCTCAAAGAGATGCGTTGATTGAAAAAGCATCAAAAGATTCTTCTTTACAAACTCTTGATTTATCAACATACAATGACTCAATAATAACTTTAACTCAAAGAAATATTGACATTGAAAAAGAAGTTGAAATACTTGATAAATATTTAGAATCTTCTTCGCCAACAAAAGCTGATGGTTCACCTAATGAAAATTACTATGACGACAAAAAAAGGGAAGTATTTGAAGCTAAATTAAAAGAATTTAAGTTACAGTTAGAAACTTATACAGCTGAATACAAAGCTTGTTATTTAGATTGTATTCAAGATTATAATATTTATTATAATGATGCTGCAAAAGTTGTAAGTGATGGTGGTTTAAGTACTGTTATGACTTTAGCAGTATCAGTTCTTGCTGGTTTTGTTGTCGCATGTGTAGTTAATTTAATTGCTGATCGTAAAATTCTTTCTAAAGAATATATTGAAGAAGAAAAAAAATTAAAACAAATCAATAATTAAAAGGGCTGTGAAGCCCTTTAAGCATATAAGGAGAAAAATTATGGCAAGTAAACAAATTGGAAATTTTAATTTTATTGAAACATCAATTAAAGATGTTGTGATTATTGAACCTAAAAAATATGGCGATAATCGTGGATATTTTATGGAAACATATAAGAAATCAGATTTTAAGGCAGCTGGTCTTGATTATAATTTTGTTCAAGATAATCAGTCAAAATCAAAAGCTGGTGTTTTAAGAGGACTTCATTTTCAAAAGACTTATCCTCAAGCAAAGCTTGTAAGATGTATTGAAGGAGAAGTTTTTGATGTATGTGTTGATCTTAGAAAAGGTTCTCCTACATATGGAAAATGGGAAGGTGTAATTTTATCAGCTGAAAAAGGAAATCAGTTTATGATTCCTAGAGGTTTTGCCCATGGTTTTGTTGTATTATCAGAAACTGCAACCTTCTGTTATAAATGTGATGAATTGTATCATCCAGAGGACGAAGGTGGAATTATGTGGAATGATCCAGAAGTTGGAGTTGAATGGCCATATAAGGGAGAACCACTATTATCTGAAAAGGATAAAAAACATCCATCATTAAAAGAAGCTAAAATTGAATTTTAATTTAAGGAACCAATTAGGTTCCTTTTAAAATGTATGATTTAATATAGTAATCATTTCCATTACTTGATTTAAATTACATATTATGCTACAATTAGACAGCATCTACTAAGTTATGCCTTTATTATAAATATATATTATATAAAGGCTTATTTTTATGTATTGAGATTTTAAAGGTAGTTACCAAGAGGAATTAATTATGTCAAGAAAGTTGCGTATTTTATTTCCATATGTTGAAGCAGGCACAGGTCATATCATGCCAATGAAGGCTTTTGTTTTGGAATTTAGAAAAAAATATGGAAATGAATTTGATATTATTGAAACAGATTTCTTCAAAGAAAAAAAAGATAAAGAATTAATGTCTTATGAAGAATGGTTTTGTAATAAAGTTAGAAAATTTGCTGCCAGTCCCATAAAAGGCAGAATTTCAACTATAATAGATAGACTTTTACCAATTAAATTAGTAAGCTGGTATATGATGAAATTTAGCCATAAAAATGTTTATTATAAAGCTATAGAACAAATGGAATCATATCATGCAGACATTGTTTTTTCTACTCATTGGGCTACAAACTATTACGCAAGGAAATGTCATAATAAACCATATAGTATTATTTATTGTCCTGATTGTGACTTTTGTCATGCTTTTTCTTATGATAGTGATTTAGCTATTATTGGAAATAAGCAAGGATATGATAAGGCATTAAAGAAAAAATATCGTTTTAATAAAGATAATTTAAAGCTATCGACCTTTTTAATCCGCAATGAGGTATTTTCAATTTCCTTAGATAAATATCTAAATAGACAAAGCTTAGGGCTTCCTAAGGATAATTTTACAATCTGCTTTATGGAAGGCGGCTATGGTATTGGTAAAATGGAAGCTTTATGCAATATTTTAGTTAAAGAAGAAAGAAAGCTAACTATAATAGCTGCTTGTGGAAAAAACGAAGAACTATATAATAAATTTTGTAATTTAAAGGTAAATGAAAATATTACCTTCATTCCTCTTCCAATGACCGAAAAGGTCTTAAATTATATTGCATCCTGCGATTTATTTATTGGTAAGGGTGGCAATTCCATTGCCGAACCTACTTTTTTTGGACATGCTTCTATTATAAGTACATTATCTACAGGTATTGAAAAAACAATTGCTAGGTATTATGAAAAAGTAGTTGGAAGTGCAATTATATGTACTAATGTTAAAAAAATTATAAAATATATCCATATGTTTAGTGAAAATCCAGAATTATTAAAAAAATATGAAATGAATGCTTTAAAAGATCATAAGCGCTATGGGGCAGAACCATGCGTTAATCTTGTATATGAAGAAATAGAAAAATGGGAGGCACATCAAAATGCTTGATTTATCAATAACAAATTATTTAAATATTGTTAATTATGTTTTCTTAGGAATATTTACTTTTCTATCACTTTTAGTCCTACATTTTATTATTGTAAGCATTGTTGGCTTATTTTGTAATAAAAAATATCCAACAAGTGCTAAAAAAGGAAGATACGGATGTATTATTCCTGCTAGAAATGAAGAAAACACAGTTGCTGATTTGATTAAAAGCATTAGAAAATCAGATTATCCTCAGGATAAACTAGACATTTTCGTTGTTGCCCACAACTGTACAGATAAAACAGCCGAAGTAGCACGTGCTGCTGGTGCGATTGTATATGAGTATAATAATCCAAATGAATGTACAATGGGATTTGCTTTTAAAGCCTTATTTAAGTTTATTGAAAAAAATTATAATACACAATCATATGATGGCTTTTTCTTGTTTAATGCCGATAATATTGTAGCTGAAAATTATTTTACGAAAATGAATGATGCTTTTAATTTCTACGATGGAAAATATATTATTACATCATTTAGAAATTCTCGTAATTTTAATTCAAATGTTATGGCTGGCTTATATGGTGTATATTTTGCAATTGGCTCTCGTTTTGAATCACTAGGAAGAACGGTTTTAGGTATTTCTACACGTGTTCAAGGAACCGGCTACGTTGTAAATAGTAAGCTTGTAGCTGATGGTTGGAAATATACAACTTTAACCGAAGACTGGGAATTATCTGCTGATCAGGTACTTTCAGGCAATAAGATTAAATTTTGTAATGAAGCTGTATTTTATGATGAACAACCAACTAAATTTAAAATTATGTGGCGTCAAAGAGTTAGATGGAGTAGAGGACATTTACTTGTTTTCTTCACACGTGTTAAGGATTTATTTAAAAGCTTATTCAAACATAATAAAAAGAATGGTTTTTCACTATATGATACAATGATTAATTGTTCTCCTTATACAATTGCGGTAATGTTTGCTTGGTTTGCTAAAATGATATGCTTATTATGTGCTCCTCTAGCTGATTTATCAATGCCTATTTGGGAAGTATATAAACAAGTATTTATTGGAAATAACGTGACTGGTAATATATTTGCTTTTGACTTAAATAGTTTTTCTTTTATAAATAATGGTTATTTATTTCATGCAATAAGAACGCTTATATTTAGTTATACTTCAACGGTTATTATGGCAATAATTCTATTTATTGCCGAACATAAGCGCATTGGTAAGATGAACTTTTTCCTTAAGGTAGCAATCTGCCTATTATGGCCATTATTCGTCTTTATTCAATTCCCAATTGATTTACAAGCTTTATTTGCTAAGAATTTAGGTTGGAAACCAATTCCACATGGCGATAAAAAAAGTATGCAAGCTTAAGATATTATTTAAAAATTAATAATTTATTTATAAAAATAATAACTAATTAATTGGAGTGTAAAGCTCCAATTTTTTTATTAATAAAAATATAGTTGTAAGCTTTAAAGTACGATAAAATAATACTGTAATAGATAAAGGATGTGATACAATGTCTTTATATTTAAATAAGAATAATGATTTATTTATCTCATATGGTAATGATGATCTTTTTAAAGTCAAATAATTATATTGAATCAAGAGAATATTTAGAAGGATTAATAAAAGATTATAAAGCTGATTTTGGCCGCTTTATAAATGATGATAGTGAAGAAGATGTAGATTATCATTTACAATTACAGTTGAATAAAATTTTTGATTCAATACTATCACAGCTTGCACGAGAAACGGATACCTTAAAATTTAAATATTCTGATGTGAAAAAAGGCGGTAGAGCTTCCAAATTTGAAGAACCATTTGAGTGGCTTGAAAAGGAAAGCTTCTATAATGAAAATTAAAAAAAACTTGCTATAAAGTAAGCTTTATAGTTTAAAATTAATCTATAAAGAAAGAAGGATTAAAATGAAACCATATGTTACATGCTATATGATGATGTCAGTTGATGGGCGAATTGACTGCGCAATGACTGAACAAATTGAAGGATCAAAGGAATATTATGAAATTTTAAATAAATATAATTTTGATGCATGCATGTTTGGAAAAACAACTGCTAGAATGCATTATGCATCAGGAGATTATATTGCGTCAAATAATGAACTCTTTGGTAAGAAGGTTATTTATAAGGCATTAGAAAGTTTAAAATATAATGTTGTTCTTGATACAAAAGGAAGTCTATGCTGGAATACAAATCAGATTGATTATGAGCCCTTAATTGTTATTTTAAGCGAGGATGTTTCTAAGGAATATTTAATGTATTTAGCTGACAAAAAAATATCTTATATTGTAACAGGATGTCATAAAATTGATCTAAATGATGCACTAAATATCTTACATGATAATTTTGGTATTAAAACACTTGGCGTTGTAGGAGGAGGTCATATAAACGGATCATTACTTGATGCAGGTCTTTTAGATGAAATTAGTATTTTAATTGGACCAGGAATTGATGGACGTGATAAAATGGCCGCTGTGTTTGACGGAATTCCTATGGATAGAAAGCCATTTAAGCTTTTGTTAAAGGATGGTAGAAAATATAATAATGGTGTTATTTGGCTTCAATATAATTTAAAGTAAATTCAATTGTAAAAATTGCATTACAAATTTCACGTTTATTTCATAGTTTATATAATTTACTTGTATTAGAAATATTGACCTAATGTTTGAGAAATGTTAGAATAATGTGTAATTAAGTTGTTTTGTAAATCATATAAAGGATGATAATATGAAAAAAATAAAATTAGAAGATTTAAAGGCTAACAAATTAAACTGTATTCTTATTCCAATGTATACGATAATTCTTGCAGTTGTATATGGTTCTTGGATTGGTTTATCTAAATATAATATACCTCTTAGAGGAATGTTTGTTACAATTATTGTTTGTGCAATTGCTATTGCTGGTTGTGTTTTCTTTTATTTGTCAAATTTGAAGGTTGCGAAAGAAAGAATTGCTAAGCAGAATGAAAAAAATAATAAAGAATAGTTGTGAGCATAGATGTGCTCATCTCTTTTTTGTAAATTAGCATTTTTTTACAAAAAAATCTTTACTTTTATTTCGTAATTTAGTATAATTTCCCTCGTGAGGTGAACTCTCTAATGTATACAAGAGATATTAAACAATGGATTTCTACATTACATGAAGAGGATTTAATTCTTGCTAAAAAGGCTTATGAGAAGCACTTCGTTGATATGAAGGAAGCTACATTCTATCAGTTACTTGCAAGATTAAATGAAGAGAAATACATTGGAAAAATTGCTAAAGGCTTATATTATAAACCAAAAAAGAATGATTTTGATGCCTTACCAAGTCAAGAAAAATTATTAGCATTCTTTACTAACAAGGATAAGAATGGTATGATAATTGGTCGCAAAATGCTTGAAAATAAAGGTATTATAAGTGATGATGTTCAAGTTTATGATATTATTACTAATACAATTGAAATTAAAACAAAGCGTTATATTGCTAATTTAGTTGTTGAAAATGTTGATGTTGATTTTAAAAATGTTAATGTAAGAAAATCAATTGAGCTATTAGAGCTTATTGAACTTATTGATTCATGCGAAAATGTAAACAATGAAGCAGTTAAGAATATGGTAAATGATTTTATTAGTACATATTCTGATGATGATTTTTTTAAGGCTTTAAATGCTAAGGGATATAAAAAGAGAAATGTGGCAGCTATAAAGGTGATTTTAGATCATAATGGTGTTGCAAACGCATTAGCACGTCAATTGAATACAGCATCTAAATATGCTTTTCCTGATAAGTTAAAAGGTGCACTAGGTTTATAATAATTTAAAGGTTTCAGTTTTGAAGCCTTTTTAATTTTTATGACATGTGCTATAATCACTAAAAAAGAAGGTATTACTATGCTATCTAAAATAAAAAAAACTTTTTTAACTAAATCTTTTTTAACATTTTGTATTATTGGCGGTCTTGCTTATTTGCTTCATCAAGGATTATATTTGTTATATACTAAGACTTTTGGATTTTATGATGACAAAAATCATCTTATTTCTACCGCAATTGCTTTTACAGTGGCTTCTATATTCACTTATTTTGCAAATGCTAAATTTACTTATGATACTAAAGCAAAAAGTGATACTGCAATTAAGTCGCTTGTAGTATTTATTGTTAAATTTGTTATAACAGAGGGCTTAACACTTGGTATAATGGCGATTATGAATCATAATTTTTCAAGTACGGATTTGTTTTATAAAATTGTAGATATTATGTTACCACTAATTTTAACTTGTATTACATTAGTTCTTCAATTTATCGCTTTTAATCTTATTTTTAAATCTAAAGAAAAAAATGAATAAGATTGAAGTTACTTCAAAATCACTTTGAAGTAGCTTTGAAGTAAAATTAATTAAGAGGTGGCTTTATGATTTTTCAAGATGTATTTTCACAATACGATGTAAAAAACAATAAGTTTGAATGTAAATGAAGACTTGATAAAGAAAATGTTTTAGGTTTGTAAAAAAACAATAGACGGCTTTGCAAATGGTACTGTGGTATTATTTTTCTTGGTGTTGAAGGCAAAACTAATAAGCTTATTTGATATGATGCTAGTGATATCGATAAGGAAAAAATCTATTTTTATAATCAATTAAAAGAGCATTTTGACATTCTACCTAGTGTGAGTATAGATTTAATTCCATATAATATTAATGGTTAAAAAAGATATGTTTTAAAAATTTTCATTTTAGAATCAAATGTAAAACCAGTTATATTGAAATATCAGAGAATGCCAATGATTTTTTTAGGAGGGATGGTTTTACTTCACCAGCTACTACAAAAGAGATCATTCAAATGAGTATCAAAGGAAATACTCCTAAATTTGACATAGGAAAAACAACTGAAAAATATTCATTTAATGATTTTAAAATGTTGCAAGAATTTTATAACAAAAATACTGAATTGGTGTTAAGAGAAAAAGAGTTAGCTGCAATTGGTTTCTATACGGATGATGGTTATTTAAAAAATGGATCATTATTATTTAAAAATGATTATAATGATAAATTGACGGCAGTTGTTTGTTCAAACTATAATGGAAATACCAGAGGAGATAATTATGTTATCGCTAGTAATACTTTTGCTGGGAATTTAATTTCGTGCTATACGTATATTTATGAGTTTATAAATCAAAGAATGAATCATGGTTTTATAAAAAAAATACAAGTAGAGTTGATATAGATTCATTTCCAAAAAGTAGTCTTTTTGAAGCAATTATAAACGCTTTGGCTCATAGAGATTATTTTTTATCTGGTTCAGCTATTTATGTTGATCTTTTTAAAAACAGACTTGTGATTTCATCACCTGGTTGTTTTTTTGGAACTGGTGATATGAAAAAACATATAAGTTGGATTCATTCATTTCAAAAAGAAGAAATGAATGAATTTGTGATATTTTTATTATGTGTAAGGCTATGGAAGATAAAGGTACAGGTTTTGAAAAGATATTAGAAGATTATAAGAATGTTGATTTGAAGTATAAACCATTTATATTTGCAAAAAATAATCAATTTTCAATAGTTCTTTCCGATTTGACTAATAAAGATGGAGTTGGGTTATACAATAGGCAATAGCCCAAAGATTAACACCAATATATGAAAATGTATTTAGTGATTATTCATATGGCTTTAGACCTAATAAAGACTGTCACACAGCAATGAATAAGGTATTAGAATATCTTAATAATGGATTTGAATGGGTAATCGATTTAGATATCGAAAAGTAATTTGACATTGTAAATCATAAATTAATCTCAATACTTAGGGAGCAAGTAAATGATAGTTACACGCTACATTTAATCCGTAAGTTCCTTTAATTAGGAGTCATAGAAAATTGTGTTGTTATATCTTCAACAATAGGCACACCACAAGGTGGACCATTGTCGTCAATTCTATCAAATATCTATCTAGATAAATTCGATAATGAATTAGAGATGAGAGGCCTACATTTTGTTAGATATGCAAATGATTGTAATATCTTTGTTAGAAGTGGTGTAGCAGCCGAACGTGTAATAAAATCAGTTACTTCTTGGCTAGAAAGAAAGTTATTTCTTAAGGTTTCAGCAACTAAAACTAAAATTGTAAGACCAATGAACAGCAATTTCTTGGGCTTTACATTTTGGAAAAGTACAAATGGGTGAAAATGTAAACCTGGAAATGACTGAAAGATTAAACTTTATGATAAGGCTAAAAAGGTGCTTAAACGAAAGCACGCAGTATCAATTCTACTAGCAATTACATTTACTAAGCTTAATCAAATTATTAAAGGTTGGATAAACTACTTCCGTATAGGTAGTATGAAAATGTTTATTGATAACTTTGGACAATGGTTAAGATATAAAGTAAGAGTAATAATAATAATAATTAAAAAGTGGAAGCAACTTATGAGAATATATATTCAAGGTAGTAAACTCTAGGCTCGGTTAGTATAGAAGATGTGGAATGAATGTAGGGAATTACAAATTAAGTTCCAAAGCTTTAGCACTAGCTAATAAGAAAAAGGGAAGAACCGATGTTTTAATTCTCTTTTTTGTCGTTTATGCTATTGTTTATAACTTTAGTTTCCTATAGCACAATTTGTCATAAATAGCATAATTTGTCATAAACATTAGCATTTTTTGATATTGTAAATTGTATTGTTTAAAAGTATACTAAAAATATAAAGCGTTTTCTTATGGAGGGATGAAATATGGAAAGCAATGTTCAAAATAAAGCTAAACAATGGCAGATTATCTTGTTTCCGTTTAATAATGCGGCTACAAATATTTACTTAACTTTAATGTCATTTGTTTCTTATTATGCAGGTTATTATTTATCTGGAAATTTTTTAATTGGTTTTGCTAGTGCAGCAGTTAGTGCAGCAATTACTGTTACTATTTCAACAATTATTACAACTATGCGTATATTTGATGGTATTACTGATCCGATTTGCGGAGCAATAATGGATAAGACTAATACTAAATTTGGTAAATTTAGAGTGTTTATGGTTATTGGTAATTTATTACTTGCCATATCATGTATTTTAATGTTTTTTGTTATTAGACCAATTCAATCATCTGTGTTTAGATGGATTGCATTTATAGTTACATATGTTATTTATGTTATTGGTTATACTTGTCAGTGTGCATGTACAAAAGCAGGACAAACATGTTTGACATCAGATGCAAAGCAAAGAAGTCAATTTGTTATTTGGAATATGGTTGGCATGGTTATGTCAATTGTAATGATTAATTTATTAGGAAATGGGTTATTACCAATTTTACTAAAAAGCGATGAAGGTACACTTGGAGTTTTATATAATCCTAAATTTTATGATATTTTAGTTCCAATTGCGATTGTTTTATCAGCTATTTACACTTTACTTTCTGTTTTGGCTATTTGGGAGAAGGATAAGCCTCAATATTGGGGAATTGATGCTAGCCAAGGAAAAACGAAATTTAAAGATTATGTTAAGGTTGTAAAAGATAACAAGCCTATTAGATGGCTAGTAGTGTCATCAGGCTGTAATAAACTAGCATCAACAATTGCTACTTCAAATGTTGTTGCAGCATTAATCTACCATGTAATGATGGGAAATTATAATGCTTTATATATTCCATTATATGCGTTAAGCTTTATATTTATGGGAATATTTTTCTTGCTTGGATCAAAAACTGCCGCAAGAAAAGGACAAAAAAGAGCTATTGTTCAATATACCTTAATTGCATTTATATTTTATATAGGTTTAACAATAATGCTATTAATTTGGAATCCGAATAATGCTAATACTCATTTATCACTAATTACTGGTGGAGCTATTTCAATTAATGTATTCACTGTTATTTGGATTATTTTATATGGCTGTGGCTATGGTGCATATAATTGCTGTAGTGAGATGTGTATTCCTATGGTAGCGGATTGCTCTGACTATGAGACATATCGTTCTGGTCAATATGTTCCTGGTATTTTAGGCACTATATTTTCATTGATAGATAAGGTAGTTTCTTCATTATCAACAACATTTTTGTCTTTGTTTACTGTTTTATTGATTCCTGGTTTAAATGGTGCTCAACCAACACCTAATATGGATTTGACTGCAATTATTAAATCAAATTATCAAGGTGTTAGAATTTCAGCTTTAATTTGTTTTTGCTTTTTACCAATGATTTCTTGGTTAATTACCTTGTCTTGTATGAAAAAATATTCATTATCTGGTGAAAAATTAAGAGAGGTTCAGGCTGTAAATTCTGTAAGAAAAGCTGCAATTTCTTTAGGAATGCCTAAGGAAGAAGCTATGGAAACTTGGAAGACTATTGATCAAGTTCCTAAAAAATATATTCCAGAAGAACCAAAAATAAGTCAAAATAAATTTTTTGATAAGGTTGATGAAGTCTATGAACGTATTTGGGAAAAAGAAAAGAATATTAATGAAGAGTCTATAAATGCAATTGATATTCCTTCAAAATATATAGAAAATGGAGAAAATAGATTATGAAAATGACATTTCGTTGGTATGGCTATGATGATAAAAACACATTAGACTATATTAGACAAATCCCTGGTATGACAGGTGTTGTAACAGCTTTATATACTGTTCCTGTTGGTGAGGTATGGCCTGAAGATGAAGTAGCTCGTCTTCATGATTATGTTACAAGCCATGGTCTTGAGATGGAAGTAATTGAATCCGTACCTGTATCAGAAGATATTAAGCTAAGACGTGGCGATTATAAGCGTCATATTGAAAACTTTAAGGAAAATATTAGAATCTTATCTCGTCATGGTGTTAAATGTATTTGCTATAACTTTATGCCTGTCTTTGACTGGACAAGAAGTCAACTAGATCATAAGCTTCCTGATGGAAGCGAGGCTTTAGTTTATTATAAAGAAGATGTAGATAAGCTAGATCCTACAAAGCTTACGCTACCTGGCTGGGATGCTTCATATAAGCCAAGTGAGGTAAAGGAATTAATTGAAGCCTATAAAAAGCTAGGAGAAGAGGGTCTTTGGGCTAATCTTAAATATTTCCTTGAAGAAATTATTCCAGTTGCTCGTGAGTGTGATGTTCTAATGGCGATTCACCCTGATGATCCTGCATGGCCTATTTTTGGAATTCCAAGAATTATTACCTGTGAAAAGAATCTAGATCGATTCTTAGGTCTTGTAGATGATCACTATAATGGACTTACTCTATGCTCAGGCTCTTTAGGAACTAATCCTCAAAATGATATGGTTCATTTAGTAAAGAAATATGCGGCGATGGATCGTATTCATTTTGCTCATATAAGAAATATTAAATTAGTTGGTGAAGAATCATTTGAGGAATCTGCTCACTATTCAAAGTGTGGTTCTCTTGATATGTTTGGTATGATTAAGGCTTATCATGATGCCGGTTATACTAAATATATAAGACCAGATCATGGAAGAATGATTTGGGATGAGAAGGCTAAGCCTGGCTATGGCTTATATGATAGAGCATTAGGCTCTATGTATATTACAGGTATCTGGGAAGCCTTAGATAGAATGGAGGAAAAATAAAATGAAACTACCTTTTAAAATTAATTTAGAAAATAAGGTTTGCGTTGTAACAGGAGCAGGTGGAGTAATTTGTTCACACTTAGCTCGCGGCCTTGCTCAATGTGGTGCTAAGGTAGCCCTTCTTGATTTAAATAAGGATGCGGCTGAGGTATTTGCCAAAGAAATTAGAGAAGAAGGAAATATTGCGTATGCTTATGAGGCTAATGTGCTTAAAAAAGAATCATTAGAAAAATGTCATAATGAAATTTTAAAAGATTTAGGTAAGTGTGATATTTTAATTAATGGTGCAGGTGGAAATAATCCTCGTGCTACAACTGATAATGAATATGCAGAGCTTGATGATGAAAAAAAAGGAATTAAAACCTTCTTTGACCTAGATGAGGCAGGCGTTGAGTTTGTATTTAATCTAAACTTTATAGGTACCCTACTTCCAACTCAGGTATTTGCTTGTGATATGGTAGGACGTCAGGATTGCTCAATTATGAACATTTCTTCAATGAACGCCTTCACTCCACTTACAAAGATTCCTGCCTACAGTGGTGCAAAGGCTGCTATTTCTAACTTTACTAAGTGGCTTGCAGTACATTTCTCTCATGTAGGAATTCGTTGTAATGC